>Ga0134126_10001374_pt1 | contig 30858 bp, 32 predicted proteins | sample KB31752_FD_96881 | JGI IMG/M metagenome (GOLD analysis project Ga0134126, IMG submission 96881) | Terrestrial soil microbial communities with excess Nitrogen fertilizer from Kellogg Biological Station, Michigan, USA - KB3-175-2 | ecosystem: Environmental > Terrestrial > Soil > Unclassified ... | reverse complement strand
TATCTCAAAGTACTTTTTATGGAAGAACAACAGTCATTAGAAACCCTGAAAGACATCAAGCGGATGATGGAGCGCAGCAGCCGTTTTATCAGCTTAAGTGGATTAAGCGGTATCAGCGCCGGGGTGTTTGCCCTTTTGGGCGCCTGGATTTCATGGCCTTACGTCTATGGCTTCAAAAATTTGTTTATTCGTCCTGGTGTACCGTTATACAACAATGGAAATGCAAGCTACTCCGCTATTTTTAATACATGGCTTTTCTGGATAGCCGCCGCTACCTTCGTTGCTTCTTTAATCAGCGCTTTTATTTTTACTTCTATAAAAAGTAAACGCCAGGGAATTCCAATGTGGGGGCTTAGCGCCAAACGTTTAATGGCGCAGGTTGCCATTCCGATTGTAGCCGGAGGTATTTTTCTCTTGCGATTGATTCATTTCGGGACGTTTGGGTTAATAGCTCCGGGATGTCTTATCTTTTATGGACTTGCATTGGTAAATGCGTCCAAATACACACTGGATGAAATTAAATGGCTGGGATATTGCGAGTTGCTGCTGGGTATTATCAATTTATGGTTTGTCGGTGATGGTCTTTATTTTTGGGCCATTGGCTTTGGAATTCTTCATATAGTTTACGGTTCATTTATGTGGTGGAAGTATGAAAGAAATCATGTTGACGAATGAGAATTATTGCAAGTGGCATCTTTTAAAAAGATCCCGCTTTATGAAGAATGTTCTATGTGCAGTAAAGAAATAAATACCGGGGATTTTCATTTTGCTGTTTTTGGTCGGTGGAGACGCCGACCACGGAAGCCAGCCGCAGTTGGTGTACTCACCAACCAGCAACATAAGTAATTTATAATTTTAGTTTAATGTTGAACCCTATAAATAATTTAAATAAACTTTTTGACAGCCGTGTGCGGTTGGGTATTTTAAGTGCCCTTATGGTAAATGATTCGGTAAACTTTAATGAATTAAAAGAGTTGCTGGAAATTACCGATGGCAATCTTGCCAGCCATATGAAAGCCCTGGAAGAAAATAAGGTGATAAAAGTAGAGAAAGGATTTATCGGCCGCAAAACTAACACGACCTATAAAATAACCAAAGCCGGTGAAAAAATGTTTAAGGCACATATCGACGCTTTGGAAAAAATGATACAGTCAACTAAATAATTTTTTTGTCTATTGACTTTGAAATACAAAGTACTTTTAAAATTAATTAAGTAATGAAAACCATTGGAATTATATTACGGATTTGGCTGATAACTGCTGTAATTTTCGCATCAGGATTGTTTATTTATTTATGTTTTGATGAACAAAGTATTTTGTTTATTGCTTTCCCCGCAGCCCTTGTGGCCGCTCTTGTGGGCAGTATTCCCGGGTTTGGTGTGTTATTAATTTGCTTATCAATCTTACGAAATACGGGAAGCAATCTTCTTAAGAAGTTGCTCCGGTTTTTGTTCTTTCAATTCGTTATTGCCGTTGTATACGGATTGGCGGGGAGCGCTGTCTTTTTTGGGTTTAATTTTGGTGGCGCTGATCATTCTTTTTATGCGTTTGCCGGCATCTCGATGGCCTTATTTGCATGTACTTTTTGCGCAACCATCCTATCTACACGAAAACTGGCACCCTATTTTTCACCAAACATACCAAACGATATTTCTTTTCAACAATCGCTTCATCTTTTTTTTCATCAACAAAATAAAACCAACACGACAATGGAAACTGTAGAAACAACCAAATCTTCATCCAATCACTCTAACAGAATTTTAGTGAAAGGATTCGTCACCGGGGGACTCATCCTGCTGATGCTGATTCCTACCATCTTTATCCAGAATCTAATCTCGGAAAGGCAGCAACGGCAGAAAGAGGTAGTAAAGGAAGTAAGCAGCAAGTGGGCTTCCGCTCAAAATTTATCAGGCCCGTTTTTAACCGTACCCTATACACAATTTGTTCCCGGTGAAAATGGAAAAATACTACCAGAGAAAACAACTGTAATCCTGCTGCCGCAAAATCTAAAAGTGCAAAGTGAAATGACGCCTGAAAAAAGAACGCGGTCTATTTACAATGTGCTGCTTTATAAAAGCAATACCGATTTCGCCGGTGCTTTTAACGTTAAACTTCCAACTGATATCATTGTAGGAAACCTGGACTTTGCGAATGCAAAATTATGTGTTGCCCTCAGTGATTTTATGGGAATTGAAGAAGAGGTCAATGTAAATTTTAATGACGAAAATCTTTTATTAAACCCCGGATTACCGGTAAACGATTTTGGCGACGTAGGCCTTTCCGTACCGGTAAAATTTAGCCCGGACGATTTGCAGAAAAACATTCCTTTTCATTTTAACATTAAACTAAAAGGGAGCGAACAGTTGCATTTTATGCCATTAAGTGCGAACGCTTTATTTAAAATTCAGTCCCCGTGGGCAAGTCCTTCTTTTGACGGCAACCTGTTACCCGCCAGCAGAAGCGTTACTGACAAAGGCTTTGAAGCAGAATGGAATTTCAACCAGGCTAACCTGCCTTTCGGAACCGTTATTAAAGAAAACACGATAAAGGATAAAGGCAATCAGCTTGCATTTGGTGTGAGCCTGGTGCAACCTGCCAGTCAGTACGACAAAACTTCCAGGAGCGTAAAATATGCCCTTCTGTTTATCGGGCTTACTTTCGCTTTTTTCTTTATCATCGAGTTAATGCAACGCAAGCCGTTTCACCCGGTACAATACGTATTAGTTGGGCTGGCACTGGTTATTTTTTACACGTTGCTGCTTTCTATCAGTGAGTATATTTTGTTCGATTATGCTTATTTGATATCAGCATTGGCCACCATCCTGCTAATCACGTTTTATGCAAAAGGACATTTCAGGAACTGGAAAACCGCCGGTATTTTCTTCGGGCTTTTAAGTGGATTGTACGGATTTATTTTTGTGTTGATAAGCCTTGAAGATACCGCGCTGATTGTTGGCAGTATCGGTCTGTTTATAATCCTTGCAATAGCCATGTATGCCAGCCGGAAAATCAATTGGTACGGTAATTCTGCTTTAGTTGCGGCGGAGCCTGCTTTGTAGCCCTTGGTGATTTTATATTTGAGCTAACGCTCAAATATATCGGCGACTCCCAATTGCGTGGCTACTGCCAAACGATAAAGTATTCTCAAATATTCCTCCTTTACTTTCGCAGGGAGGAATATTTCTTAATTTTGCAAATCAATTTTTATATGATTCATTTTTCTTCACGCAGTTTTAACAGGGCATTATTAATTTCGTTTCTTTTTATCGGTATCATGATAATAAGCAGAGTCTTATATTCCGGGACGTGGCGGTATTCTTTCATCGCGTGGAATATGTTTCTCGGATGGATACCGTATTTATTAAGCAATTATTTTAGAGACATTAAAAATTCTGCACTTTGGAAACAAGGCTGTCTATTTTTTTGCTGGCTATTGTTCTTGCCGAACGCGTTGTACATGGTTACTGATTTGATTCATCTCAGGGCCTTTACAAATGTTCCTTTGTTGTATGATGCATGTTTGTTGTTTGCGGCAGCCTTTACCGGCATTATGATGGCATTTATTTCTATCAGGAAAGCTGAATTATTTTTAAGCGAAAAATTCAGTCATAAAATAACAAGATTCTTCGTTCCGCTGATGCTATTTCTTGCGTCTTTTGGCGTGTACCTTGGTCGCTTTGAAAGGTGGAATAGCTGGGATATTTTTTTAAACCCTGTTGGACTCGGAACTAATATCTTTTCGTGTATTATATCGCCTCTGGCGAATTATAAAGTATGGGCTACCACTATCATTTTTACGGGAATTTTCTCAATGCTTTATTTTTTTATACGCCCCGCGTCTGTGAATGAGCGTTGAGCATCTGGCATGATATCTTATGCCTTCTGCCCTTAACCTCGCGTATTTTGATTCGCAAACACCTTCTTCAGAATATCGTTGATTCTCGCAGCCGGATCTTCACGGATCTGTTGCTCCTGAAGCCCGATATGATAGAATAAACCGTCGAGCGCCTTTTGAGTTACATAAGCCGTAAGGTCAGTGTTTACGGGCTTATTGCTGAAACGGTTATAAGCGGTAAAAACGTCTTTCCAATATTTGGTAGCGTCTGTATTACCGAGGGATTTTGAAACGATTGGAGTAAATGCGGTGGTGAGCTGTGCAGTTGTCTTTTGTTTTAGATAATTGGTTGCAGCATCGTTACCACCTCTTAAAATTCCGAAAGCATCCTGTATCGTCATTTGTTTGATGGCGCTTAAAAAAATATTTCCTACTGACTTTGATGCGTCTTCGGCAGCGCGGTTCATAGATAAAACGGCGTTATCAACCAAACTTCCCAGGCCCACGCTTCTCAAAGTTTTCTCCACATTCTGCGCTTCGGGCGGCATCAGGATTTTAATCGCATTATCCTTAAAAAACCCATTTACCATGCTTAAATGATAGGTGGCAGAATCCGTTCCTACTTTAAGCGCTTCTTTCAGCCCCTGCACTACGTCAGCATTTGAAAGACTGCCGCCGGAGGTGTTTACAGAATCCATAATACTTTTTGCCGTGTCGCATCCACTAAAAGACAACAATCCAATCAATGTCAATAAATAAATCTTCTTCATAATTTTTTTTTAATAATTGCCAATAAAATGCTTAAGGCTTAAGGCCAAATGCGCAATACCTAATGCCCTTTGCGTCTGCTTTCCGCTTTCAGCCTTTCGCTTCTGCCTTGATCATTGAATATTGAGCATTGAATATTGAATATTTGCATTCTGCTTTAGAAACTTGATTATTGAATATTGAGCATTGAATATTGAATATTAAATATTTTCCTCTTGCCTTCTGCTTTAGAAACTTGATTATTGAATATTGAGCATTGAATATTGAATATTTCCTTTTTGCCTTCTGCCTTTCGCCTTTTGCTTTTTGCTTTTTGCTTTTTGCCTTCGGCTTACAATTCAATTCCAATTTTCTTCATTAAAATAGAAGCATTCAAACTATTGCAAACACCCGGTTTCAGCATGTAATCAAAATACAATTCATCATTGCTTACCTGCACATCAAAATGATAGTTCAGAATATTTTCTGAAAAATCTTCTTTTAGATTGGCAAGTTCCAGGTCGTGCGTAGCAATGATTGCTGCGGCCTTCTTCTTTATTAACTGCTTTATTAATGCTTTAGAACCGGTGTGCCTGTCAAGAGAATTGGTGCCTCTTAAAATTTCATCCAGGAGAATAAAAACGCTTTCTCCTCCATTTACTTTTTCAATAATGGTTTTTAATTTTTTTAATTCGGCATAAAATGTTGAGGTGCTTTCTTCAAGATTGTCGGTGATGCGCATACTACTGATAAGCTGCACATGAGAAACAGAAAATGAACGCGCGCAGACAGGAGCGCCCGCCATTGCCAAAACAACATTTACACCAATGCTTCGGAGGTAGGTACTTTTCCCGGCCATATTAGAACCAGTTACCAGCATCAGTTCTGCGTTGGTCCGTATATCGATAAAATTATCAACCCGTTTTTGAATGGGAATTAGTGGATGGCCAATTTCTTTACCATTGATTGAAAAATATTCCGGTAGTATAGTCGGGAAAATCCATTCAGGATGATTGAAATATAAAATGCCAAAACTATTCAGCGTCTCAAAATCGGCCAATGTATCGAACCAGCCATTGAGATTGTTTTGTTGACCCGCTTTCCATTTTTCAAGATCCAATACCTGTTGCAGATTCCATAGCAATAAAAGATTTAAAGGTAACGATATAACAAGATTGTAACGCAGGTCCAGCTTGTCCAATATTTTTTTTATTTGTAAAATATCTTCAGAAGCTTTCCTGTTTTTTTCTAAGAATACCGATTGCAAATCTTTCAATAAAGGACTCTCAAATTGTTCCATTTCAATCGATGAGATACTGTTGGAAAGCGTGCTCAATTCATCTGCCACCTTTGACAATGCCTCATGTACAGGAGCCACCACTTTATTAATTTGGTACGCAATTACCGCGAATATTAAAAGTGTGAGATAAAAAATAGTATCCCCAACCTTATCAAGAATATATAAAGTAACAACGCTTAAGATGATGGCAGGCAATAGATATCGAAGCCATTTCCAGGGCCTGAATTTTGAAAAAACCGGCGGCTCTTTCACCCAATCTTCCAGTCTTTTCTTTGTAGAAAACGTAATCTTATTTTTTTTGCCTTCGGCCATTAAATCCTGGACCCAGTTAATTTTTTTTGACAATTCTTTTGTAGCAATTTGCCTTTTCGAAATATCGTCTATGGATGCCGTTGATTTTAAATAATCAGCTAAACGGCGGCTACCGGGTTCGGAGGTAGTACGGTTGATATATTGAAATATGGATGCTCTTCCAAAAATATCAAGATCATTAGCATAAGGATGTTCCTTAGGGATGTGTTCCGCGCCAGTTTCAAAATCATAATAATCACCCGAGAGAGACTTTAATTCGTTTTCATTGATATTTATCAGTTTACTGGTATGTTCTATTTTGGATTGATTTGTAAGGTCTGCATAAATAAGGCGGGTGAAAATAAAAAGCAAAAGCACCGTAGCTATTACCACATAAACAACGCCCAACGACCAGAGTAAATAAAATGCAAAAACAATCGCAGCGATAGCGCCAAGGCGCAACCATGCAAAAGATGACTTTCGCTGTTTTAGCCTTTTTAATTGCGTGTTTAATTCTATTAACCTATTTTGATAAAATTCCTGAGGATCCATTAATTCATTTTTGTAAAAAAGTTTGTAAAAGTAAGTGTTTAAATCTTCGATCAGGTTTAAAAATCACCTCAATCGCACGAATTGGGAACAATTACTTTGCACCTTATGAACATTGTCATCATTCGAAAAGCAAAAAAAGCCGGCAAACATTAAGTTTGCAGGCTTTTAGCACAATTGGTATTGATTTTTGCGGAGCTGCGGGCAACGATATCATAACTCCAAAAAAAAATTTTGTTAAGATAAAATTGGATTAGACTCAACAGATGATTTGAAGGCCGGCGATAAACTTTATACAATTTAAAAAATACCAACAACACAACAACGATTTTTTTAGCCTCATATCAAAGACAATCCGCTATCAACAGCATTAGGTATCGCATTCGGATTGAAATACCAGGCTGGAGATAAAATACTTTAAAAAAGATCTCAAGCTTATAAAGCTCATTATTAAATCAGCAATTTTGTAAGTTACTTTTTCTCAAAAACTAACGTTTATAATGGCAAAAGAAAAGAGTGTCTTACGCCAACAAAAATCCCCGGTGTCTCCGGAAGCAAAAATGTTCATGATTATTTTGATTACCTAACTCATGAAAACCATGAACCATTTGTACCCATGCTTCTAATTAAAGCAATATAAGTATACTTTTAAATTCCAGGTAAGTGAAAGCAGTAAACGAACAAAAAAGTACTATTTTCATTTGCCGGTTCTTTTCTACTTTCCGTAGGTTCCAAACAACCGTTCATTGATTTTGTTTATTTTAATTAGTTTTTATTTGCATTTTAAATAAAATTACACCAGAAAGCTAAAAATGGAACTCATCGAAACCAAACAATCGACTGAATGAAAAGAGTCTTCAGCATTGACTTTGCCAGGGGCCTGGTAATGATAATAATGGCCCTGGATCATGTGAGGGACATGATGCAAATCAATTCTGTGGTACAAAGCCCAACTGATTTACCGACAACCACGCCAGCGCTTTTTTTTACAAGATGGATTACCTATTTATGTGCGCCGATCTTTGTTTTCCTGGCCGGTACTTCTGCTTATATTTCGCTTCGAAATAAAAACAACATGAGCCAAAGCAAAAAGTTTTTGATTACACGTGGGTTGGGGCTCATACTTCTTGAATTTACCATCGTTAATTTTGGATTGTTCTTTGATCCTGGGTTTCATACATTAATTTTTGAGGTGATTGCGACTATTGGTTTTGGTTTTATTATCCTGGGTTTTCTGCTAAAATTGAAATTGAAAACTATTGCAATCACCGGCTTGATTATCATTGTTGGACATAATCTTCTATCATTACTCCCCTTAGCTGATGGTTCGATAACAAAAACAATTTTGGATCTCTTATTTAATCTTGCAGCGTTCCCTGTTTCACCAAATACTACTTTTGTGATGGCCTACCCGCCAATTCCGTGGCTGGGAATTATGCTGATAGGTTTTACTTCAGGGAATTTATTTGAATTACCAGAAGAAAAGAGAGCATTGCTTTTTTTAAGAATAGGATTAGGAGCTTTGCTGATATTTGTAGCGCTACGATTTATAAATATTTATGGTGATCCTTCTTTATGGTCTGTCCAAAAAAACCGCATGTTCACGTTTCTTTCGTTTATGAATATTACTAAATATCCGCCGTCACTTTTGTTTTGCTTAATAACTTTGGGAATTATGTTTTTGATTTTTGCTTTTTCTGAAAAAACCAAAGGTTGGTTTATGAAAGTAATTTCAGTGTACGGCAAAGTTCCCTTCTTTTATTTTTTAGTCCATTTTTATTTGATACACATTGCACTGATAGGCCTCTTATTTTTACAAGGTTTTCATTGGCATCAACTCGATTTTGCATCCGGAACCTTTGGCCGCCCGAAGGATATGCAAAGCGGTGTGTCACTGGGGATCGTTTATTTAATTTGGATCTGTGTGGTGGTTATCTTATACAAACCCTGCGTTTGGTATGGGCGTTTCAAAACAGCGAACAAGAACAAATATTGGTGGCTGAGATATATTTAGACAGATTAAGAAATGGGAATACAAAATTCCTTTTTAGTTAAATTGCCAGGGATCCTTTGAAATATTATTTCGTGTTTTCAAAAAGAATTTTTATAAATGAAGAGAGTTCCACTTCATATTTTATTTTGGACACTTTACCTGGCGCAGGATACAGCTTTTGCCTACTTAGCAGATGCCGGCGTGCTCAGCCATCTCACCAGTTTGGCACGCATCGTCATTGCCCTTAAAGTTTGTGTGGGTCTTCTTTTACCCAAAATTATTCTTGTCTATTTCTTGGTATATGTAATGCTGGAAAAAATAATAAAGCAAAGAGAGAAATTGACGCTAAACATCCTTTACACTGTTCTGGTTTTTATAGTGACACTTCTTATTTACAGAATCCTGGAGGTTTACATCATTTACCCGTTTACGTATGAAGGTATCAGGCCGCCCGGGAAATATTTTAATGCCGTTAGTTTTTTGTTTGGGTTGATGGATTTAGGGTTTGTATCTGGTACTGCTATTGCTATCAAAGTAATAAAGCTTCAATTTATCGCCAAAGAGAAAGAAAAACTGCTGATAAAAGATAAGTTAGAAACCGAATTAAAATTTTTGAAAAATCAAACGAACCCTCATTTTTTATTCAATACGCTCAATAATATTTATGCCGAAAGTGTTTATAAAAGTGAATATTTTCAATTCCCCGATGATAACCAAATAATAAACCAGTATAATTTAAAAAGCTTTTCTAAAATATTTTTAATTTTAAATAGGTTTCATATTTTTCTTCTTTCTCTGTAGTTATTTCTTCCTTTTACTTACTAATACTTATACAATCGTTTGATATTAACCTGCGCATATTATGAAGAATATTCTTGAGATGGAGTTTTTAAATGCTGTTAACCAGAACATCGCTATCATTCACAAGGTGTGCAACATTTATTTTAAAAATCCGGCTGACAGGCAGGATGTCTTCCAGGAAATACTGTATCAACTATGGAAATCGTATAAAAGTTTTACAGGAGCTTCGAAGTTTTCAACCTGGATGTACAGAGTGGCCTTCAACACTGCAATTGGACATGTAAAATCCATAAACAAAGAAGCGCCGAAAGAAGAAATCAATGAATATCATTTACAAACTGTTGAGAATAATGATACCCAGGAAAGAAATGAGAACATAACTCTTCTTTATAAAGCGGTTCATACATTGAGTGATATTGATAAGGCTATTACTTTGCTTTATTTAGAAGATAAGAGCTATGAAGAAATGGCCGCAATCACCGGGCTTACGAAAACCAATATTAGTGTAAGGTTGGTACGAATAAGAAAACAATTAAAAGAAAAAATGAATGTTTTAATCAATTAAAACAAAATGAAATGAAAACAACGAATGACGTAAAACAATTTTGGTCAGAAAATAATAACGTGGATGACAGCCATAGCGCTTTATCCGATGTTGATCTAAAATTAATAATTAAAACAAAAATGAAAAAAGAAAAAAAAACTATTGCTGAATATTTCTGGGCAGCTTTTACTTACCAGGTGTTTATTTATTCTTATATGTGCCACCTGCTGATTAAATATTGGGGCAATACTGAAATTGCTTTTCTGGCGTTGGGATTGATTCTAATTTATCTTCCCTACACCTTTATGCTCTACAAAAAAATAAAAGCAATTTTCCTTCCTGCAACTAATGCAAAGAACTCTCCCATAAAGGATGTTCAATCTAATATAAACGGGAAGTACCATTTACTATTCGTTTTTTTTCGATTCAAAAAATGGTTTGACAGGATAGTAAATCCAATAGCTTGTTTCATTTTAACAGCGATTGTATTTCAACTATATGTGAGCGGCGGAATGGAAGAAAATATTATAGCCGCCATAATTACTTTTTTAACTGCACTCTCTCTTTTTAGTATCGCTACCTATTATGAAAATAAAAAAAGGTTTATAATACCCCTTAGGCATTTTAAGGCTATCCTGGAAGATATAAAAGAAAACAATTAGATACGAGACACTAAGTTTCATTATTATTTGCCTGTAATGAGCGGAGCAAAATTTCTCCCCGGATTTTATCAAAATGACAAGGCCGTTTTTATATATCTTGCTCAGCAGAAATCATATTTAGGACTAAAACTGGTGGCAATGATCAATGGCTTTCTGGTCAATGATATAATTGCGGTGGTAAAAGGCGGGAATGATGAAATTATCATTCGCAATGCGGGGTGTAATCAAAACAGTAATTAAAGATTATGACGCAAAAACTAATCCAGCGATTTTACAAAACAATTCTTTAAACACAGAAAAAGAAAAATCATTCATTATTGTGTTGATCCCAAATTTTAAGATTTTCGTTTTTTTTTAACGCCGGTACAGGAGACACCTGGACAAATAGATAACTAAGAATCTGCATTAAAAAAAAGCCTGCAAACTTTGAGTTTGCAGGCTTTTAGCACAATTTGGTATTGAGGTTTGTGGAGCTGCAGGGATTCGAACCCTGGTCCAAACATATCCGCCGTAAGCCTCCTACATGTTTATTTTTGCATTAGTTTTCGGGAAAAAGCAGGGGCAAAACAAACCAACTTTTTCCTTAGCTGAATAGTCTTAAGCGATGGTCACAGCCTTCAATCGCAGCAGCCCGTTTTATTTTGAGTCGGCGGAAGAGCGTGGCAACAGGCCTGGCCAGCTCAACGGCCCTAATGGAAGCGAATCTATCGATTACGCAGCCATGGCAAATTGTGTATTGCCATTTAAGGTTTTCGTATTCAGATTAAAGCGCTAATTACGCAACGCGCTACATGCTTATACTTACAAAGAACTATGCTGTCAAAACCGGTCAGCCCCAGTTAATATTTAATCTGCAAATTTAACCTAAAAAATGGATAAACTTTATAACATTCATTCCATGGGATAATATTTTGATGTGCTGATAATTCATTTTACCAATGTTGTTTGAGAAAGCGTTTGAGCAAAAAAAAATCAGAATAGAAAGCAAAAGCAGCCGGGAGTGTTTTTAAATTTAGAATCCTCTTTTTTCATTTTTTGCCGGTACGTTATTAATGTTTATTTTAATGGCTCTAAAAAAACTATTTCAAAAATCGTGCTATGAGAGAAGATATTCTGCAATACATCTGGAAATTTCAATATTACAACCAAAGCGAATTGTTGAGCGCGGGTGGCGATGCGATTGAAGTGTTACATCCGGGGACGCTAAATCTTAACCAGGGGCCTGATTTTACAGAAGCGAAAATAAAGATCAACGATACGGTGTGGGTTGGCAATGTCGAAATACATATCAACGCTTCTGACTGGAATTTACACCATCATTCCGACGACGATAATTATAATAATATTATTCTGCATGTAGTTTGGGAGAATGATGTTTTAATTAAAGACAATTATAGAAATAATTTGCCCACGGTCGAGTTACAGAACAGGATCTCAAAGTTGCTTTTGGTTAAGTATCAAAAACTAATGGAAGCATCCGCATTTATACCCTGTGAAAATTTGCCACATGGATTAAGCGACCTTTCACTAAACAGCTGGAAACAGAGGCTTGTAGCGGAACGGCTCATAAAAAAATCGGGATACATTTTAAACATTTTAAAGGAAACGAATTATCATTGGGAAGAAACTTTCTGGTGGCTGATTGCAGCTAATTTCGGATTGAAAGTCAACAGCGAAATATTCAGGAAGATAGCCCAAACAATACCATTATCTGTTCTTGCAAAACATAAAAATAATATTATTCAACTGGAAGCTTTATTATTTGGCCAGTCGGGATTATTAAACAAGGATTTCAGTGGAAAATATCCGCTTATGCTGCAGAAGGAATATCTTTTCTATCAAAAAAAATATAAATTGAAACCCGTTGACGGAGAGCTGTTTTTTTTAAGAATGCGTCCTGCTAATTTTCCTACAATTCGTTTGGCACAGCTTGCAATGCTGATTCATAATAGTGAACATTTATTTTCTAAAATAAAAGAAGCTACATCTCTTTCCGTTGTGAAAAATATGCTGGCTGTAGAAGCAAACGATTACTGGCATTATCATTATCTTTTAGATGAAGAAGCAGATTATAAAGTAAAAACTTTAGGGAAGCAGATGATTGATAACATTATCATCAACACTATTGTGCCTATCGTGTTTTCTTATGGGCTTCATCATGGAGAAGAAGTTTTCAAAGAGAAAGCAATTCAATTGCTTGAGGAAATTGCGCCTGAAAAAAACACGATCACAAAAGGTTTTGAAAAATTGAATTATAATAACAGGAATGCTTTTGACTCGCAGGCTTTTATACAATTGAAGAATGAATATTGCAATCAAAAGCTTTGTTTGCAATGCGCGATTGCCAACTCTATTTTGAAGAAAAATTAGTTGTTATTTCCGGTGTCGCCAGGCTTGTGGTTGGTCATCAGTCTTCAATGCCTTTCATTACTTCTCCAGGTATACTTTAGAATAATAGCCCTTTAAGATATTCAATTCTTTGGTAGTATCGGAAAGTGGCAATGTAAACGGTTCGGCTATTTTATAAATGATAGAATCGGTGGTGTACATAATCACATTTCTGTGGTAGTTTTTCAAAACGTTCAATCTAGCTTCGGCGGCCGCAATCGTTCTATATCGTCCCACTACTATTTTGAATGTGACTGAGTCAGTGGAGCTTTTTTGAGCCCCCGCAGAGGAATCAACAACAGCGTTGGCAATAATGGCCGAATCTTTTTTAAAATGGGTTGTATCCGGCAGCGGTACAATCGGCTCAGTAGAGCTGATATTTTCAGGGCTACTCTTTCTGTTTTCCAGGTAATGCCATACAGACCACCCGATAAAACCGAGTACCAGCAATATTAAAAATATCAGTAAAATTTTCGGGCCATTTTTGCTTTTTCTTTCTTTCTGATATTCATTAAAAAGATTTTCTTCGCCTGCTTCCACCTCTGTTTCATCGCTTTTCATTTTTTGCGGCTCCATTTTCTCCGCTATCACCTGGCCGGGCTTGAAAATCAGTTCACCTGAATTTGTTTTATCAAGAGTGCCTATATTCAGCAATACAAATGGGTTCCCAATGTTTAAAAACTGCCGCCCGAGCGATAAAAATGATTCCAGGTCGGATGAGGCAAGTGGCTTTATTTTATGCGTGTGTTCTACAATGAAATCAACCAGTCCAGGGTCTTCTCCGGCCCTTGGATCGTAATGAAATGAAACAGCGCCTTCCGGTAATATTATTGGCTTATCAGGATTTGCAGAATCTGGCAAAGAAGCATCCAATTGAAAGGTTCCTATTCCCTGTAGCGTTAAAGTTTTATTCTTTAAAAGATAATGTACGAGTACTTGTTCGATTTTCACAGTCTTAATTTAAGTAAAGCAAACCTACATTTTATTAAGTGAATTCCAAAAAATGGAATTAAATGAGGACATGGAATTTTTTTATGGTTTACTTGGTACCTTTGTGAAATGATTACAAAAGAAGAGAAATCCTTTATCGAATATTGGGAAAAAAACAGGGAAAAGGATAAAAAAATCTGGCGGAGGTTTTTATATGGATCCCCATGGGGGCTTATATTTGCGCTTCCTATATTAATAGCTGTGATATTTCATGACTGGTACAAGAACATGGTTGTTATTTCTCCTTCACTGATTACTTTAATAATAATTACTGTGATTGGTATTGCAGTTTTTTATACTGTTTTTAGTATGTCTTTTAAATGGGATAGAAATGAACAAATTTATAAAGAGTTAAAATTTAAAGAGAAGCAGGATGAAGCGACGGATATTTAATCTTATTGCCTTTTATTTGCAAAAAATTTTTACTGCTTTATGAAAAAAATAGTTTTCTTTCTTGTGATTGCTGCATCAATAATTTTATATAGTTGCACAAAGGATACGGCTGATCGAGGTTGCCAATTCCCTGCGTCAACAACGATTGCGCCGGCATCCGAAGTGCAGGCTTTGCAGGATTCGCTGACTGCACATAGTATACAAGCTATGAAAGATACAGCCGGATTTTTTTACGCTGTCAATCAACCTGGTTCGGGTGACGGAATAACAAGCCTTTGCTCCTCCATTATGGTTTATTACAAGGGATCTTTTTTCAACGGAAAAATCTTTGATTCTACTGCCACAGGAAATCCTGCTATTTTTCAACTTGGACAAGTGATAGTTGGCTGGCAAAAAGGAATTCCTCATGCAGCAAAAGGCGGGGATATTACACTCTACATTCCTCCATCATTAGGTTATGGCGCTAAAGATGTTGTGAATCCTCAAACAGGAGATACCGTTGTTCCTGCTAATTCTTACCTCGTATTTCATGTTCAGATTTTAGATGTTCAAAATTAATTAGTCGGAGAAAATTTTGAAAGGAATATCTGTGAATTGGTTATGTAAAACGGCTTTCAGGCTATTGCAGTAAACCAATCAATAATGAGATTTTTTATTTTTGGTTCCTCTTAAGCGGGCGGCATCCGTTTGTGAAATGATTCGCAGTGCGTTTGATTAGAATAAAATCGATTTTAAAAAATCATTCCTCCGTTTTCTCTTTATTCAAATAATAACTTAAGGCGCCTGATGGACACAGATTTACCTGGCTAATTAATTCCTGTGTTGCCGCGTTTTCAATTTTTATCCAGGGATGTTCCTGTGGATTATAAACTTTTGGCAGCGTTCTCACGCATATTCCGGAATGCAGGCACAGCGCCGGTTGCCAGACAATCGTTATTTCTCCGTTTGAATATTCTTTTTTCATTTCGTTTTCCTTATTTTTTTTTGTTTAATCGCTCTTGCAGTAAAACAACAAATAATGCCAATTCTTATTACGGACAGGTTGAATTTTTATAAACAGATAAAGACATTATCAGCTTTTATTCCAGTAAAGGAACAAATAAAGTTAATTCTTATTTTGTTCAACATCAGCCTGGATTTCGGCATGGTCAAACGACTATTTGAAACACACTGTCAGTCATTATTAATTTTAAAATTAGCTTTTAAATGCTCCCATTCATTTTTTAAAATTCCATAATAAACGGTGTTGCGCCTATAGCCGTCATGCATCAAAGTATGGCTTCTCAATATCCCCTCAAATTTTCCGCCGATTTTTTCTATTGCATTTCTTGACTTCGTATTTCTTTCATCTGTCTTGAGTTCTACTCTTTCAGCGTCAAGTTCTTCAAACGCGTAACTCAATAAGAGTAATTTGCAATTCCGGTTCAGGCCTGTGCGCTGAAAATCCTTGCCAATCCAGGTGGAACCTATTTCAACTCTGCTGTCAGCATTGGAAATATTTAAAAAACCGGTACTTCCCGCGTAGGCATTTTTCTTTTTATCAAATATGATAAAATGGTAGCGGGTCTTGTTTTTTCTTTCTTTCATCGCATTGTCTATATACTCTCTTAATAATGCTTCGGAATAGGCAGCCTTTGGAAAAAACTGAAACAGGTTTCCATCTTCCGTGGCAATGTTGATTAAATTATCAAAGTCTGAAATATTTAATGGCCTTAATAAAACCGCAGTATTCTCAAGGATAATTTCTTTTTCAAATGGAAAATTCATTTTAAATGATTTATTTTTTTAAACTTATTACTAATAATTGATAACACATAACTGATAACTCCTCACCCTCATACCTGATACCCCATAACTCCCCCTCACAATATCCCCAGCAAATCCCACATTTTTCTTCGTACTGCATTTCCGCTTCCGTCAAAATTATTAATTACAAAAGAAAAAGTATACTGATTGTTGTCTTTTCCTTTTATGTATCCTGTATATGATATCACTCCGTTGATAGAGCCACTCTTCATTTTAATCCCACTGATTGTAGGCAGCGCATCATAAAAAGACGAGAACCACTTTTGCTTTCTTGCATATTCCATTACGGTTACCAGTGCCTGCGTAGTTACGCGATTGGAAGGGGAGAGGCCGCTTCCGTCAACGATATTGATGGCATAAGGTTCAATACCTTTGTCTTTCCAGAAATTATGAATCACATTTACTCCACTGTCTGTATTACCTACCTTTGTGAAATTATAAGCCATTGTTTTTAGTAACGCTTCTCCATACAAGTTAATGCTTCGCCTGAGAAAATGAAAAATAATACTGTCCAATGACGGCGATGTGTAGGTGTAAAAAACTTTTGGTTGTTCTGTATTATTTTGAGCCGGATAGTTTTCCGCGGTTGCTTCTAAAGATTGATTTTTTAATGCAGCTTCCAACGTTAAAGCAAGTTGGGTGGCAGGATGCGGCATAGCGCCTGAAATGGTAAAATGGTTTTCATTGACAGGAGTTGTTCCTCTTACGTAGCCAAACGAGTCATCAAGCGGCAGATAAATATAATTGTTGTCACCGGTGCCTTTTGCGGCTGAAGTTACCTTTGATTCAAGATGTAAACCGTCGACAAAAGCAGGCTTTGTTCCTGCAATAGTTACGGAATCGCCAATATTGCTTCCCGATTTCAAGTACAGATCATATTGATTTTCGCGCCAGTTGAGCGCTCTCGCGCCTGCGCCATAATAATTACCAATATCCTGCCATGCCCACCCGTCTGGCGTAACTTCGCTGTTCCATAAACTTTCATCTGCATATACATGGCCTTTTATTTCGTGTATGCCTTCCTGTTTGATGGCTTTTTTTAAATCAGCTATCACTTTTTCTTCATTAGCCGTTGCATATCGCCAGCTCCCCAAAGTAGGGTCGCCGCTGCCTTTCAGAATAAGATTTCCGTTTAAAACTCCGTTCACTATGTTTCCCGTATATGCAAGTGTGGTTTTATAAGTATAATCATGGCCTAACAATTCAAACGCGGTAGAAGCCGTAATTACTTTCTGGCAACTTGCCGGTGCCACACCAATATTTGTATTTACTTCCGTTACGGGTTTCCCGGTTGTAGTATTGATTACATACAGGCTAATGGTAGCGTGTTTGAAGGTTGGATCTTCAGTCAATTTTTTAAATGCAGCGTTAAATACCCTGTCAATATTTTGAGCATAAGTTTTGGTCGCAACAATAGCAATGAGAAGAATCAATAATTTTTTCAATGAAAAGAATTTAAAATTTTAATAAAACGAGAGGTCAAAAATATAATTTTCTTATTTAATTAGTTTGACAGTCTCTGTCTGACTAATTAAATAAAGAGAAACTTCAGTCAGGCTGTGCCCGTCAGACTAAAGTTTCTGATTAAATTTGCAGGATGAAAAATATATATGCTTCAGTGATTACAATTGGTGATGAATTGCTGATAGGACAGGTGATAGACACCAACAGCGCATGGATAGCGCAACAATTGAACAGAGCCGGCATTGCGGTAAAAAACCGGTTTTCTGTGGGTGATGATCCGGATGAAATATGGAACGCACTTGATATAGAGCAAAAAGAATCTGATATTGTTTTGATAACCGGTGGTCTTGGCCCTACCGGGGATGATATTACCAAGCCGCTTTTATGTAAATATTTTAATGGTAAAATGGTGGTGAACGAAGGTGCGTTGCAAAATGTAAAACGTCTTTTTGAAAAAGTGTATCATAAGCCGGTAAGTGAGGTAAACCTAAAACAGGCCGAAGTGCCTGATGTATGCGAAGTGATCCAAAATAAAAGAGGATCCGCTCCCGGCATGCTTTTTCACAAAGGAGAAACTATTTTTATAAGTATGCCGGGCGTTCCCTACGAGATGCAGGGAATTATGGAGGAAGTAATACCCCAGCTCAAAAAGAGTTTTGAATTACCCGAAATTATTCATAAAACCATTCTAACTGCCGGGATAGGCGAATCGGCAATTGCAGAAATTATTAAGGATTTTGAACACAAATTGCCCCGGGAAATCCGGTTGGCTTATTTGCCTAACTATGGAATGGTGAGGCTCAGGCTTACTACGTCAGGCTTCGATAGAATAAAAACCGAAAAAATAATTACCGATCATTTTATTGAATTAAAAGAATTAGTAAAAGAATATACTGTAACAGATGAAGATGAGACGATGCAGGAGGTATTGGGCAAAATATTATTGAGCAACAAAGAAACCATTTCAACTGCCGAAAGCTGCACCGGAGGCGCCATTGCAAGCCTTATTACGTCGGTGCCAGGCGCTTCTGCTTATTTCCAGGGAAGCATTGTCAGTTATTCGAATGATGTAAAGCAATCATTGTTAAATGTGAAAAAAGATACATTGGAAAAATATGGCGCGGTGAGTGAAGAAACCGTAAAGGAAATGCTTTCAGGATTATTGCAAAAGATGAATACCACTTATGGTATTGCCGTTTCAGGAATCATGGGACCGGATGGTGGCACAGATGATAAACCTGTTGGTACTGTGTTTATCGCTGTTGGCAACAAAGAAAGCCAAAAGGTTCATCAATTAAAACAACGATTTGAAAGAAAGAAAAATATAGAAGTGACGGCAATGATGGCATTGAATTTAATGAGGAAATTTATAGTGGAGAAGTAAGTGGTAAGTGAAGTGAATAACCTATAAGGTTTGCGGCGTAGCCTTTTGGCAAAGCCAAACCTTTTTTAAACCTATCAACCTCCGTATCCGGCGATTAAATTAATGGTAAGCGCAATCATGATGGTATTAAAACTGAATGAGATTAAGCCATGCAACAAAGCAAGATTTCTAAATCTTTTTGAAGTGATCTGCACATCTGAAACCTGGAAAGTCATTCCCAATACAAAAGCGTAGTAAGCAAAATCGAGATATTCAGGTTTTTCATCACCCGGAAAATCCAGCCCTCCTGCATGAGTGTTTGACTTGGTTTTATGATCTCCATAGTAAATATGGGCGTAGCGTAACGTGAAGACCGTATGAATCAAGAACCATGAAAGAAGCATGCCTAACATAGCTATAATCAATCTCCATGAGACACCGGTGCTGGCTTCTTTTTTGGTAAGAATCAATAATAATACGGCAAGAATACTTGCGAAAGTTGACACTAATATTATTGTAAAAATAATGGTGCGACTGGGATCCTGTACTTTTGATTGCTCCCGAATCTGTTTTGAATTAGTAATAAAAAACGTAGTCCAACTCATCGCAATGAGGCATAAACTAAACGTATCCCATCCAATCATCACATGCGACAGACTGTCAAGATTTTTCACATCAAGTATGAAGTAAACAGCCAGTCCGGCCAACAGGCAAATAAAAAGTTTTTGAAAAGAATGAATTCTTTCAAAAAATGGAATTTTTACGGATTTTTCTAACGCATCTGGCATCGGTCAATTAATTATTTGTCAAATATACCGTATGCAATTACTGTTTATATAAACTTTTTAAAGTTTTTAGAATAATCTAATTTATCAAAACTGACAGCCGGCAAACTTTAAATAAGTTTAGCCGCTGTATTAAAATTCCATTATAAGTCTTTAGAACTGTCTAAAAATGATTTTATCATTTTCGTATGATCGCAAAAAAGCGGCCGGCGGGGATCCCGTTAGTAAACGGGACCACACGGGAGCGCCGCGGTTTGTTCCCAATAACGGCAATATGGTGAACGAAAATCCGATAGCTATCGGGTTCATTTTTAGACAGCCTCTTAAACTTTTTCTTAGTGGCGGATTTTAGAATCCGGGAATTGATAAAAAATTCCGAATTGAAATACATTACTATGAATTTTTGTAGCACTGGAAGTGTTATTGATGTTACTGAGTCCAAAGTTATACCGGGCGTCAAATCCGAAACCTGAAGACGTGAGATAACCCAGACCAACTGGAATCGAGAAATTGGTATTTTTAAGATTGTCTTTAACGTTTACAGAAACATTACCTGTCTTGTTTTTAGCACTCATCAAGAAACCAAGCTGTGGGCCGGCTTCAATTCTGAAACCATTGTCAAACATGTATTGGGCCAGTACCGGGATGTTTAAATAGCCAAGATTTAGTGAAGCGTTACTAGCCGATTTGCTCTTTGCTCCTTCAGCTGAATAATATATTTCCGGCTGAATTGCCCAATCCTTGTTAGAAGTGTGTATATGTGCCAATAAACCGAGGTTAAATCCTATTTTAGTTTGCTGGTCTGAATTCTCGGGGCTGTAATTTAAGGAGGATGCATTCAAACCACCTTTAATTCCAAAATGCACATTTTGCGCTTTTATGGTAGTTAAAGAAAATAATGTGGCCATAAAAATAATTGTCTTTTTCATAATTCTTTTTTGAGTTAAATAATAACTTTTACAGTTTTCAAGCCTTGCAAATGCCGTACCGATTTTTAAAACGTGTGTTAAGTGCTTATCTTTGTCCCCTGATTTTTATCCGCCTTTTCAAGGCCTGGTTCATCCTGTAAATGTCCCATGCAAACCCGGATAAAACTTTTTCTTATGGCCTTATTACATAATCGTGTTTCCCAAAAAGAACTGAAACAGAAATTATTTGAGGAAACAGAACCCCGCGTTACACTTTCATTTTATAAGTATGCTTTTATAGAAGACCCGAATTTATTCCGGGATATTTTTTATAAAAGCCTGGATGAATTAAAAGTCTTTGGGCGTATTTACGTCGCACAGGAAGGCATTAACGCACAGATGAGCGTTCCCGTAAATAATTTTGAAAAATTTAAAGAATACCTGGATACCATTTCTTTTTTAAAAGATGTTCGCTTAAATATTGCAATTGAAAATGACGCCTGCCCGAACGGCGCAGTGGGGCGCGGCAAAAGTTTTTGGGTTTTAAAAGTAAAAGTGAGAAATAAGATTGTTGCCGATGGCATCAACGATCCCAATTTCGATATGAGCAAAAAGGGAAAATATGTAGATGCTGATTCTTTCAACAAACTCACTGCTGACCCGGAGACGATAGTGGTGGATATGCGTAATCATTACGAATATGAAGTAGGACATTTTGAAAATGCGATAGCAATACCTTCTGATACTTTCAGGGAACAGTTACCCATGGCCGCTACTATACTTGAAGATAAAAAGGATAAGAACATCATCATGTATTGTACCGGCGGTATCCGGTGCGAAAAGGCCAGTGCCTATATGTTGCTCAACGGCTTTAAAAATGTGTATCATCTTGAAGGTGGCATTATTCAATATGCCAATAAAGTGAAGGAAGAAAATTTACCCAATAAATTTTTGGGGAAAAATTTTGTATTCGACGGAAGGCTGGGAGAGAAGATCGGCAATGAAATAATCAGCCATTGTCATCAATGCGGCGCTCCGTGCGATACGCATACGAATTGCGCAAATGAAGGTTGCCACCTGCTTTTCATACAATGTGAATCCTGCGCAAAAAAATATGATGGTTGTTGCTCTGTTGAATGCCAAACGACTTATAATTTGCCGGAAGAAGAAAGAAAAGAAAAAAGAAAAGGTGTGAAAAACGGAATCATGATCTTTAATAAATCAAGAGAGAGAATGAATGGGTTGATGAAAAAAGAAGTACAATCTTAAAATAAAATATGATGATTTCCTTAGCAGCATGTTTTTATTCGCCGGAGGATTATGCAACACTTTTAAAAATCTCTGACGACAGAGAAAGTATGTGTGATACTTATGAAGATTGGTTAGTACAGTTTATGAAAATGAAGACCGGTTTGGAAGAAGAGAATATAGCTGTGACTCCTGTACGTATCAACCTGGATGCACTATTAAAATTCTGTAAGGATAATAATCTTAAAAATACGGGTGAAGCAAGATCAAAATATGCTTCTCATTTAGCAACACAATCGAATAAAATAGATGTAGCATTAAAGTTGAATAATGATAAAGATCCTATCAGGTTTAATTGATTGCCCAAATTAACTTTATGCCACATATCAATTTTGAGTTTAAAGCAAGAGCAAAAAATTTAGTTGCTCTTGAAAAAAAGTTACTTCAACTGAATCCAAAATACATTGGTGAGGACAATCAGACAGATACTTATTTTAACGTAACAAAGGGAAGATTAAAACTTCGCGAAGGAAATATTGAAAATGCGCTGATCTATTACGAAAGACAAAATACCGCCATCGCCAAACAGTCGGACGTTTTATTGTACCAACATCAGCCGGATAAATCATTAAAAGATATTCTTGCCAAACTTCACGGAATAAAAGTGCTGGTGAAAAAAGTTCGCAAAATTTATTTCATCGAAAATGTAAAATTCCATTTTGATACTATTGATGAACTGGGAACATTTGTAGAAGTGGAAGCTATTGATAATACAGGGGCAATTGGATCCGATAGCTATCGGATTGAAAAATTAAAAGAACAATGCGATCAGTTCGCTGATTTGTTTGAAATAAAAAGTGAGGATTATGTTTCCCTTTCTTACAGTGATTTGATTTTGGAATTTGAGAAGTAATGAAAACGTGGACTTATTGATTGTTGGATTGATGAAATAAAGTTCTTAGTCGATTACCATTTAAAGGCTTCAACAATAGTATCGCAAATCAATCTACAATACTGATCTTCCATTACTCCTAATTTTTTCTTTAACCTGTTTTTGTCCAGACCCCTGATCTGATCTACCATTGCCTGTCCTTTCTTACTTTGAAAAACACAATTAACACGGGTAGGATAGCTGCGAATGGAACTTGTAAGCGGAACAATTGTTATTGTATTCAGATACCTGTTGACAGAATCAGGTGAGACCACTAAACAAGGCCTTGTCTTTTGAATTTCACTTCCTTTTGTTGGGTCTAATTCTATCAGCCAGACCTCAAAGCGTTTAATCATTTTTACCATTCCCATTCTGTTTCGTCTGTTTTATTTCCAACCCCTTTAAAAATATCTTTTTCAGGTTTCTCGCCGCCTGCAATTGCTTTAACAAAAAGCGCACCCCATTCCTTTCTGGGTGAAACTTTCTTTTCATTGTCAGGCAGAATGACAAGGCCTTTTTTTGTCGGTTGGATAATTACTTTATCTCCAAGATTTTTTAAAAACTCTTTGGGAATTCTGATACCTTTGGAATTCCCTACACTAATAATGTTGGTGTGATGTACATTTTGCATAAGAGCAAAGATAGGTAAATGTAATTACAAAAGTATTTACATTTACCTATCAGTAAACAAATAAATAACCGGGATTTTGAATTAATCAATAAACCCTTTTCCCAATGTTCGACTTTCGTTTGCAGGTTTTTCAAACAGTTGCTAAACGGCTCAACTTTACAAAAGCCGCAGCCGAATTATATATCACGCAGCCGGCAGTTACAAAACACATCCACGAACTGGAGCGGGAATTCCGCGTAAAACTTTTTGACAGGAGCGGTGCAAGAATAAAGATTACTGCAGCGGGAAAGATCTTGTTGCATCATGTTGAACAAATATTTGCGATGTACCGCAACATGGAATTTGAAATGAATCAGCTTTCTCAAAAACATGAAGGGAAATTACGTTTGGGTGGTAGTACTACCATTGCGCAATATGTATTGCCACCGGTTCTGGCGGGATTCCATCAAAAGTTCCCGGATGTACAAATCACGCTTACAACCGGGAATACCGAGGAGATAGAAAATGCTTTAAAAAATAATGAAATTGACCTGGGAATTATTGAAGGGCACTCAAAAAATAGTTCTATAAAATACTTCGAATTTATAAAGGATGAAATTGTATTGGTTACTTCTGTTTCTAACCCGCTGGCTAAAAAAGGAATGATACAAATAAAAGACCTGAAAAATATTCCGCTTTTAATGCGTGAACCCGGATCAGGTACCCTGGAAGTAATTGCGCATGAATTGAAAAAGATTGGGCTCAACCTTCATGATTTAAAAATCGAAATGCAATTAGCCAGCACCGAAAGTATGAAGTCGTATTTGTTTCATTCCGGTTGTATGGCTTTTCTTTCGGTGCATTCCATACTGAGCGAACTTAAAAGAAATGAGTTTCAAATCATCGATATTAAAGGGATGAATATTGAACGGTTCTTTTATTTTATACAACTGCACGGGCAGTCAGAAGCATTGCCGGAATTGTTTATGAAATTCGCCAGTCGTTATAACTTCAGGTAATAGCGGATTACTTATAACCATTTCTTTTGCCTAACAATGTTGATGAATTTTGCATCATAAAAATTTATCAGCTATGGAAGAGAACACAGTGATACCAACCCAACAAAAATGGATTTTAAAGACGCGCCTACCGGACAGGCAGGAGCAAACGACGAATCAACCACAACCCGTTTCTTCACCTCGCAAAATCAAAGCGTCACAATTCAAAAGTTTATTAGATAAGAGCGTCACCACCAGGGAAATCGTATTTGTAATTGCCTTAATCTTTTGCCTTACGCCTTTTGTATCTCCCCCGGTTGCTTTGCTGATTGGGTTTGCAATGGCGCAGCTTGTAGGCCATCCATTTCTTCATCTAAATCACAAAGCCACTTCTTTCCTTTTAAAAGTTTCCGTGGTTGGTCTGGGTTTTGGTATGAATGTGCAGAGCGCCATCCATGCAGGCAAGGAAGGAATTCTGTTTACAGTCGCTTCTATTATCGGCACACTTTCTTTGGGTTTATTGCTCGGCAGATTTTTGAAAATAGAAAAGAAAACTTCTCATCTTATTTCATGTGGTACTGCTATTTGCGGCGGCAGCGCTATTGCGGCAATAAGCCCTTTGATCAATGCAGGTGAAAAACAAATTTCTGTAGCGCTGGGCACTATATTTATTCTCAATTCCATCGCATTATTTTTATTCCCATTTATCGGCCACCAGTTGCATTTGTCTCAGACACAGTTTGGATTGTGGAGCGCCATAGCCATCCACGATACAAGCAGCGTAGTAGGTGCAGCCAACAAATACGGGGCAGAAGCGCTGCAGGTAGCCACTACGGTGAAACTGGCCAGGGCATTATGGATTATACCGGTAGCTTTCCTGACGACGTTGTTTTTCAAAACCGGGAAACAGAAAATTAAAATACCCTACTTTATCGGGCTGTTTATTTTGGCCATGATTATTAATACTTACTTGCCGGCTATTCATCCGGTATCTGAGGTAATGGTTCATTTGGCGAAGATTGGTTTAACCGTTACGTTATTTTTAATAGGCGCCGGATTATCAGGTGCGGTTTTAAAATCTGTGGGAGTGAAGCCTTTGATACAGGGAGTTGCTTTGTGGGTGGTTATATCCGTTGCGGCGTTGTGGGCAGTAATGCATTTGTTGTAGTAAACAAACAAATAAACCAGGTTTTCGATTGACCTTACAAAGGCAGATTGAAAGAGATCTCCAACTTCGTGACACGTGCGGATAAATATCCTTGAATCGCTTTGCGAAAAAAATAAAGCAAATCCGGATTTTAAAAAAGAATTAGCCACCTATATGAAGGCCCGCCTTGAGCTTACTGGTGATCGGCTTGAAAAAATTGAAAAAGAGATCAACCTTAAAAAACAACTTAGCGAAGTGTCGGATATTATCAGTATGAATTATATTGCTAAAACGTATTTCGGAAAAACAAGAGGATGGCTTCATCAGCGAATTAATGGTAATATTGTGAACGGGGGAAAAAGTAAGTTTACAAACGACGAATTGGCAAAGTTTCAGGCCGCTTTGAAAGATGTCAGCAAAAAGATTGGCTCATTATCCATTGGATAATTAATGACACGCCCGTAGTCAGAGCCAGCTACGGGCATTTTTATGCCCATCCATCATTTTCACTTTGAATATTATTTTTACAATAAACGAATATTAATTGCAAATTTCTGTTTGATATTTTTGCATGGAAAATATTTTCACTTTCAAATTATTGCAATAATAGTGAAAGAACAGATAGTTCTATTTTTTATTCAGCGGATTAAAATAATATAATAATAAAAAACGCTCCGAAAAATCCGGAGCGTTTTCTATTTGAATGCTGTTTAAGATTATTAGAAACTGTAGCGTAAGCCAACCTGCATGCTCCAGCGTGATAAATAATCAGAGTAAGACCATGGTTTTTTGGTGTAATTATCAAGACCAAAGCTTGGATTGAAAGTATATGAAGGAGTTACTACATTTCCTGTTTCGCTAAATCCTGCTACATTCAATGGCTGTAATTCCTGGTTTCCGGCATAATAAGCCTTGCCCCAATCTTTACTAATCATATGTCCTATGTTAAGGATATCAACTGACAAGGTAATTTTGTGTGAGCCGGAAATATTATATTCTTCTGCAAATTTGAAATCAACATGATTCTCCCATGGCAAACGGGTGCCGTTCCGGGCAAGATTTTGACCCTCATGGGATTTTAAATAAGAATTAGAATTTTCATAAACCTGAAAAGCAGAAAACTGATCTTGTGCTGAAGAAGTAACATTCCCGTTTTTATCCTTTATATCTTTAAAACTTGCGGCGCTTGTCGGGAGGAACATAATATCAGCACCGCCAGCGGTTGAATATTTTGCAACAGTTGAACCATCATCGCCATTCAGGTCGCCATAAAACACATAGGTGAGTGTTTGGCCGGATTGTCCTGTATAAAACAATCCAAGATTTGAGGCGAACTTACCATAAGTAAATTTCTTAGCCAGCATCAACGTTACGCGTGACCCCTGGTCGTTGTTATTTCTGGCAAGGGTAAGATTGTTTAATCCGTTGATGTTATAGGCGTAACGGTAATTAGAAAGCGCTGTTGAAGAAGTACCGTCGTTCATGCCATAAGAGTGGCCGAGAGAATATGCAACGCTTCCTGTCCATCCTTTTACAAATGATTTTACAAATCTGATATATACGTTATAAGAATATCCCTGGCCGGTATTGGTCAAATAAAGAACGTTGGTATAATCCGGGCTATTCCTCAGTGAATTATAGAACGGCCTGGTAACGCCATTACCAAGATCAAGTACTGCACTTGCGGGTGCAAGATTGAGATCCTGGTAAAGGATGTCTTTGATTGTTTTTGTGTAAACTCCTTCGATAGTAGCGATCACGCCCCAGGGTAGTTTTTGATCCAAGGCCAGGTTAGCCCTGAGTGTCCGCGGTGCCTCGAATTTCTTATCGGTTACATCTACTTCTGACGGAGGAGTAGTAGTAGGTGTTCCCTGGTAAGGATGGCCGGGATTAAAAGTAATATTGTTGGCAATAATGTCGGCTGCCTTAGCAGTGTATTTTGTAGTTGCTACTCCCGTGTTGGAATATTGGTTAGACACCCATACCATCGGTACGCGTCCTGTAAATAAGCCCACACCACCGCGAATTTGCGTTTGCGCGTTGTGGTGTACGTCCCAGTTAAAACCAAGCCGTGGAGACAATAAAACTCTTGATTTGGGAGGTTGACTATTGTTGACACCATTTTTAAGAGCAATATCAGAAATGTTGAAAGCGGTATTGGAGACAGGGTCATTGAAAAAAACGGGAAGGTCGGCACGCAAACCATAAGTTAATTTAAAGTTGTCTTTTACATTGAACGCATCCTGGGCATACAAGCTGAACTGTCCCATTTTTATGCTGGCAGCGCCAAGCGGATTTTTAGGATCGTTGGAATAGGTAGTTTGATATTGGGTCATCGCCCTTTGTGAGGTATCCGATTCGAATCCTGCAAGTGATGAAAAAGAATAGTCACCGTTTACGCCCTGCAGAAATACGTTCTTGGTTGTATATATCAGATTGTCTGTTCCGATGGTGATCGTGTGTTTTCCGGCGTATATGCTGTAGTTGTCAGTCAATGTACCAATGTTCTGATTTAAACTGTTGGCCTGTGAACTGTAATCGTTGCCAAACCTGTAAGTAGCGCCATTATCGCTGATGGTAACGCTGGGAAAAGCCGATCCTACAGAACGAAAATCACGGATTGTAGTATAAGTAAAGCGAAGCATATTAGAAGCCGCGCTGGAGATATTGCTATTTAATTCCAGAACTATGGAATTGGTCTTTGAATTAAAGGTATAACCTCCGTTACCGAACGTCATTGATGATTTAGAGTCGGCGTTTCCAAAGAGAGCATTGCTTCCATTTACATAATTGTCGCGGATCATCAATTTATTTTTGGCATTGATGTTCCAGTCTATCCGGGCAAAAACTGAATTGGACTGCCTGGTAGTATTGATTCCATTAACAGAACCTACATCATATCCGTAATTATCTTTTACATATTTGGCAAGCGTTGCGGCAACTGATGGATCTATCTGGGAAATACCGTCGGGGCCACCAGGTTGAATACTCATCGGTTGGGTTCTGTTAAGACCCTCATAGTTGACAAAATAAAATAATTTGTCTTTGATGATGGCGCCGCCTAACCTGGCTCCATATTGATAATTAGAGAAAGTAGCGTATTTTGTATTGGTGGTAATGCTTTTTCCAACCAAATTCTGATTCTGTAAAAAACCGTAAACAGAACCGTGCAATGTATTGGTTCCACTTCGTGTCACCGCATTCATTCCTCCACCTGTAAAGCCACCCTGTGTTACATCATAAGGAGCAAGTATTACCTGCAATTGTGATATGGCATCAAAAGGTATCGGGTTGATTCCTGCTTGTCCGCCATTAGTTCCATTACTTGATAAGCCAAATATGTCTGTCGAATTCGCCCCATCAATTGAAAATTGGTTGTATCGTGTGCTTTGTCCGCCAAAACTGATTCCCATTGGGCTTCCATCTACACTATTATTGCGCACCTGGGCGATAGGGCTCAGGCGGGCAAAGTCATTGATGTTCCTGGTAATTGTCGGCAACATATCCATTTCTGTCCGCGACACTGAAAGGGAAGTTCCGGTCAGGTTTTTGCTTATCAGGGAGTTCCTTCTCGCGACCACGGTTACATCCAACAGACTCTCTGCACTATTAACCAGTGTGGGTGTAAGTTTTGTGGCGTCGCCCAATTCAAGGTTAATATTCTTGTACTCCTGCGGTTTGTAGCCAATGTAGGTTACAGTCACTGTGTACGGGCCGCCTACCCGCATGTTCGGAATAGTAAAATTCCCTCCTTTTCGGGATAAAGTAGAGTATGTAGTTCCGGAAGGAGTGTGTACTGCATTTATGGTAGCGCCCTCGAGCGGCTCGCCTTTATCGGACTTTACTACACCCGTAATGCTGCTCGTTGTCACCTGCGCATTCGTAATGAATGGGAACAAAAAAGCAGCCAGAAGGAATGGAATGATTCTTTTTAATCTCATCTTGAATTGTTTTAATGTGTGTTTTCAAGCCGCAAAGGAAATGAAAATTCCTTTCACTGCTTTTAGATTGCTATTAAGAATTTATTAACAAGCTAAAGGCAATTTTTGTGCAGAAAGCGCTGCATGGAGGTTATTAACAAATTATGAAGATGGGTGGATCTTTAAGTTTGTGGTTTACAATTTTTAGTTTATTGAAAAACGGAAACTAATTTGTATCGTAAGAAAATAATGCAGGTAGCGTAATCCCAGGAACAATTTCTGCCGAATAAAAATCTTCGATAAAAGTTCTTTTACTGAAAATTAATAATCAAAATTAAATAAACAATATTGCTGATTATCAAAATGATAAGGGGATAAATCTTCTTTTAAAGTTTAAATCCAAATGTAGCTATTATGGTTCCTGCGTTGTTTTTTAAATAAGCAGGAACGTTTGCTTTATCCTCAAGTAAATAAGGGTAATTTACGTCTTTGTGCATTGAATAAACATAGGTGAGATCTATAAACATACCCCGGTTGCGGTAACCAAGACCGCCGCTGACTTTTATAAGATTAGAACTTTCGTTTTTATATGGATTGCCATAATAAGCACCACCCAGCCGGAACATAATGGTATTGAATTTCAACTCTCCGCCCAGGCGCGCATTGATAGCGCTTTTATAAATATCACTTATTACCGAGTTTAAAGAACTATAATAAGATTTTGCACTGGCATCGTTATTCACATCATGAAAAGAAGCGTTTTTATAATTTACATATTCTACGTCAGCCGAAATAAAACCGCGCTGATTTTCCACATTTTGAGTTTCACGAAATACAAAGGAACTGCTGAGCATCAGTCTCCCTGGAGTAGTCATGTTATATTTCGTTTGAAGTGGTTGCCCATCATTCAAATCTGAGGAACTCTGGTGTTTTTCTCCTGCACCACCGTAGCCTTCCAGGTCAGTAATTATTTCGTTATTGTAACTATCTGTTAGCTGGTAGGAAGTAGGAGTGTGGTAGGTCAGCCCAAGCCTTATGTCTTCCACCGGTTTAAAAATTACGCCAAATTTTCCATTGACCCCGACCCCCCTTATGTCCAAAGTTTCGTTCGCTTCAAAATAATTGAAATTATTGTTGGGATTATTGGAAGCGTCAGATTCTTTATAATAGGTATCGCGGTGATAAG
>Ga0134126_10001373_pt1 | contig 30866 bp, 24 predicted proteins | sample KB31752_FD_96881 | JGI IMG/M metagenome (GOLD analysis project Ga0134126, IMG submission 96881) | Terrestrial soil microbial communities with excess Nitrogen fertilizer from Kellogg Biological Station, Michigan, USA - KB3-175-2 | ecosystem: Environmental > Terrestrial > Soil > Unclassified ... | reverse complement strand
TGATACAAAGATGCAACGCTTTTGCAAATGATTTGCCCGAAATTCGTTGAAAGGGTTCTTCTTTTCGACAAATGAGCCTATTGGAGCGATAACCTTTTTTAAAGCTTCTTCTTGTTACCTAAACAGATTTGCAAAAAAGAATTCCTCTTTTCCGATATTTATCGGGATGTCTTTTATTGTAAAATGCCAGTTCGCTTCATCATAATTACGGCCTCAATTCTACCGATCGGTATACATTAAGCAGAAATGGAAAGCAGGACGCCATTTTTTTGATTTATGGCGTGACAGACCAATCAGGTTGCATGGCTTTGTTACCACGGTTGTTGCAAATGGTGGCTGATAAAAAAAGGAATTAAAGAAGCGATGGGACGTTAAGGAAAAAAAATTCCCCCGGAGGAGGAAAGTTTTCTGAAAACCCCGGAAAATATTTTAAGCAGTTAGCTGATGATTTAGTTTTTAAAATTTGCGGTAACTATATGTTATGCTTCTTTTCTTTTTGACTGTGAAGTGTGTTACCGTTTTCTGGTACAAAGATGCAATTAAATGTGGGCTTCGTTTTGAAATTTCGTTGAAGCCATCTTATTTTTCGATGAATAGGAAGATTCAATCGGTAAGTAGCTCCTGCTACATTATGTGTAAATGTATGTTTCGAAATCGGGGAGTAGATGGCAAACTATAATAATTATTTAATTAAAAATGCCCCATCTAAAACGGGGCATTTTTAACTACAAATACAAAGAATTGAAGTGATGTTATACTGCGTTTATCCTGCCCATGACATCTGATTTTAACGCCTTGCTAATTGGTATTACTTTGCTTTCTATAACAATGGTATTGTCTTGAATATCTACGATTTTACTCATATTCACTATATAAGACCGGTGAACTTTCATAAACTGCCTTGGATTCATTTTCTCTTCGACCGCTTTAAGTGTACTGTGAGTAAGATAGTGTTTGGCGAGCGTAAAATATTTTACATAATCACCCATGCTTTCGATATATAAAATATCCTGGTAACTAAGCCTGATAAATTTACCATCCGTCTTTATAAAAATATCATCTTTGTCAGTTTCAACCGTAGTATTATTAAGTGATTCGGTTATTTTATGGATGCTTTCCTGGAAACGATTATAGGAAATTGGTTTTTTTAGGTAGTCTGTCACATTATATTGAAACGCGTCAAAAGCATAATCAGTTTTGGATGTGGTGAGTATTACTTTAGGCATATACTGGAGCTTATCTAACAGCTCAAATCCTGTATGCCCGGGCATTTCCACGTCAAGAAACAAAATATCTATTTCGTTGCCGGCAAGATAATTCAAGGCTGTTTCAGAATCAGGAAATAACCCCATGACTTCGAGTGATCCCTGTTTTTCGCAATAACGTTCAAGGAAATTCCTTGCCAGCGGCTCATCATCTACTATAATACATTTTAATTTCATAAAATTAATTTACTTGCTTTTTTAAACGTTTTACTTCTTTTTCAATAATTGGGAACCCAAGGGAATATTGATTTTTTAATTCTTTATATAGATTGCTGATATCACTTATCTCGGAGACTTCTTTACATTTTGTTTCCAGCAGCTCTGCTTTTTTGGTAAGTGTTGTAAGCCCTACAAAACTAAACACAGGCTTCACTTTGTGTACTTTTTTTCGAAAGTCTTCGACTATTCCCGCCTTGTAGCTCTCATCAATGTCTTTCATCATTGGGGGAACCATTTGCAAAAACTGGCTAAAAACCACCATGGCATGTTCCGCGTCTCCTTCATAAATACTTTGTAAAAATTCATTATCCAATCTTTGGTCAAATATGAGAGAATCGTTTTCCATATACGGAGATTAATCCTTTAGTAACGTAAAATATATATTTATATTATAGTTATAACAAATTCAATTTTTAATGATAAATTCTTGTTATCGCAGCGTAAACAAATAAAACGGAAGTATTAAATAAAATGAAAATTTATCCGTTATCTAAAAGCAAACACTTTAAATACTTAGCTAATTTGAATCCCGAAAAATCAAATAAAATCAATGGCCTGATTCCAAAATTGCAGCGGTTTTTTTTGCCAAATACAAAAGTTTCGCCTGGGCAGAAGACCCCTCTTTTTGAATCGGTTTTTCAATCAGCATCAAATGCTTATTTTATTTATTCCAGGCAAACGCTTGAAGTAATTGAAATCAATAAAATGGCCGCTTCTCTTTTTGAGCTCCCTGCTGAAAAAGATTTGAGAGGGATATATATGACACAGGTAATGATGCGCTACCTGGCCGGGGATAGCCCCAATCTTGATTTTTTGATGAATAATATTGCTGATAGATGGACAGGCGAAGCGGTATTTATAACGAATAATAAAAAAAGGTTTTATGGGCTGGTAAACACGAATATTTTGCCGCCCGACCCAAATGAAAATGATTACCAGGTATTGAGCATAACGGATATTACTCAACTAAAAGAAGCCAGCGAGGAAATAAAAAGAGCCACTATAAAAGTGGAAAAAGCCGCTAGTTCGAAAGCCCGCTTTTTAAGCAGTATGAGCCATGAACTGCGCACGCCGCTTAATGGTATCATTGGGGCTTCCAATATTATATTATCAGATCCTGATTTGACAGAAGATATTAAGACCAATGTGACGATGGTACGTTATTCATCTGAACACATGCTCGGCATTGTAAACGATATTTTAGATTTTAGTAAAATAGATGCACGAAAAATGGAGCTGAAAGAACAGCCATTCAATTTATTGGATTGTCTTAATAATATTACGTCGTCATTTTCTCTGCAGTTCAAAAAACAGGATATAGGCCTTATTACGAATTTCCCGGAAGAAGACTTGAAAAATATAGAAATTGTCAGTGACCAAACAAAACTTAGCCAGGTAATAAAAAACCTCTTTTCCAACGCACTTAAGTTTACGCATAGCGGAAACGTATCGTTTATAATAAAAACAAAAGAAGTTTCAGATAAAGAGATCATTTTATATTTTGAAGTAAAAGATACAGGCATAGGAATCGCTGAAGAAAAACAGGAAGAAATATTCCAGGCATTTTCACAAGTACATAATGATGATTTGAAAAGGAGATATGAGGGAACAGGCCTTGGATTGACCATCAGCCGCCAATTGGTAAAGATGATGGGTGGTACCTTAGAAGTGAAAAGCAAACTTCAACAAGGCGCTAGTTTTTTCTTTATACTCCGATTTAAAATTAGCGAAAAGCCTGTGGTAAATAAAATACCAGTTACAACTTTTTCAGAAACGAAAAAAGACGTCAGGGGCGTAAGAGTATTAGTAGTAGAAGACAATGAAATTAATGCCGGTATTTTAAAAAGTTTTTTAACCAGATGGCAAATGCCCGTCAAAGAAGCCATAACAGGAATTCATGCTTTGGAATTGATTAAATACCATAAGTTCGACCTTATACTGATGGACCTGGAAATGCCGGAAATGAATGGCTACGACACTCTTAAAAAAATCAGGGAAAGTAACATCACCACTGCTGTAATTGCTTTTACGGCTACTTTGCTGGATAATATGGATTCACTTATTACAGAAGCCGGCTTTACCGATTATGTTCTTAAACCCTTTAAGCCTGCTGAACTAAAAAAGAAAATTGCAATGTATTGTGAGCGGAAAGTGGATTATGCATAGAATTAATTTTCTTAATTTTTGCGCACAGGCACAATGCAGTAAAGAAACAAATAACAGAGATTATTATTCTCCAAAAAAATTCGTGAAAACATTCTGCCGTCATGCAGGTTTGTGTGGTTGGTAGCTCTAAGCTTATTTCAACTCCTTAATCATAATATTCTTCCACGCTACCTTAATGCCGCCACCTGCATGTATCTGTAAAGCGATTACGCCTTCGCCTTTGCCGATCAGCGAATCTTTGAGATGCACTATTTTTTTCCCGTTAAGCCATGTGGTTACCTCGTCATTTCTTACTTCTATTTTCATCGTATTCCATTCTCCAAATTTCAATGCTTTTTCGCCTGCGGCATCCGGTTTTATCAGCCAGCCTCTTCCGTAAGACTCATATATACCGCCAGTATGAAGGCCTGGTGGTGCTACTTCTACCTGCCATCCGCTTATCTTTGTTCCTTCAACTGATGAACGAAAAAACACACCACTGTTTCCATTCTCTTCCTGTTTGAAATCGAGTTTCAAAATAAAATTTTTGTAAGGCTTTTCTGTAGTAAGATATCCATATTCTTTGTCGGGGCCGCTTTCGGCAATAAGTTCGCCATTTTGTGCGTACCATTTTTCGGTACCATTTATCTTCCAGCCTGCAAGGTCGTGGCCATTGAACAAAGAAACAAAGCCTTGGGCATATGAGAACGCACAAATTGCCAAAAAGCAAACGATAAAGAATAAAGATTTTTTCATAACTGATTTTTTTGATGATCTATTCAAAAATAGGGTTTATGTATTAAGATGTCTAATTCTTCTTCTTTTATAATCAATGATAATTCAGTTGTATCGATAACTTTAAGAATGTGGCTAATAACTTATTACACGATTTGTTCCTGGAACCGGGACAAATAGTGTAATAAAAATCTATTTGTGAGTGCCTTGTTAATTTATAATTGAGAATATCGGGAAGGTGTTTGTGTGTCGCCGACAAACAATTTAAAACATTCGTTTTTCGTTTGTTTACTGTTAACTTCGCAGCCTAATGATGAAAAAGTTTTTCCTTCTCATATTAACCTTTACTTACCTGGCTTCATCTACAGGCGCTACCGTCTATATTCATCAGTGCATGGGTAAAATCATTGCATGGGACTTGAATATCAATTCGGAGAATTGTTGTGCTAATTGTGGTATCAATAAAGACGTTCCGAAAAAATGCTGCAATGACCAGGTGAAGGTTTTAAAAACGAATTTAGATCAGAACCTTCCCGTTAATTCGCCCAGCAAGATTATTTTGGCCAATGCGATTTTGCCGAAAATAGTTTATCCTGATTTTCATAGGGATTTTCAAAATGTAAAACACAATTCTTCTGAGTTTTCATTATTCCCACGAAGTAGCATCAATTACTGCGCGCTTTACTGTACTTTTCTTATTTGATACTGATATTTTATTGTTCCTGAAATGATTTCAAGATTAAATCAATGTGGGATTCCCTATTGATGAGTCTTCTGAATCGATGAAAATCTAAATAATTCAGTTCTGTTTAAATCTGTAAACAGGCTGCTGAAATGAATCGTATCAAATAATTACAATGAAAGTTTTTAAGATCAAAATACAACGAACGCTCAAACGAGCTATCAACAGTAGTTTCACTAAACTCATCGCGCTTTTTATTATTACAATTTTTAGCTGTATTACTTCCTGGTCTCAAACAAACGATGGCGTTCAGTATGCTTCGTTTAAAGTATTTGGAAGATGTGTAGAATGCAAAGAGCGCATCGAAAATGCGTTAAAGCTAAATGGAGTGGAATCCGCCGACTGGAACATGGAAACAAAAATGCTTGCAATTGTTTATGACTCTTCCAAAATCAATTTAAAGAAAATCGAGTCAAAAATCCTGGCTGCAGGCCATGATCTTGAAACTGCGAAAGCGAGTGATGAGGTGTATAAATCGCTTCCGGCATGTTGCCGTTACCGGGATGCCACTGAAAAAGAACTTACAAATTCGGATGGGAATGCCAATGAACATCGGGTAAGCGGAATAGTAGTCTCAGAAGATAACAAGGGAAATTTTTCACCTTTGGAAGGAGCCAGTATTTCCTGGAGCGGTTCTAAAAGTGGAACTCTTTCTGATAATAGGGGCTTATTCATAATGCCCAAAAATGAAAATAATGCAAAATTAGTGGTGAGCTATACAGGGTTTGAAACAGATTCGATAGAAATATCCGGCGCAAGACAATTACAAGTTGTGCTGGCTTCGAAAGGCCAACTAAAGGGAATAACGATTAAAGGGAGACCAAAATTTTCATATATCAATGAACTTGGAGCTATTAGAAATTTGACTATTACTTCCGGGGATTTGCTAAAAGCAGCTTGTTGTAATCTTAGTGAAAGTTTTGAAACCAATCCAAGTGTAGATGTTTCCTATAGTGATGCCGTTACCGGCGCCAAACAAATTCAATTACTGGGGCTCGCCGGTGTATATACACAATTGACTGTTGAAAATTTACCGGGCCCGCGCGGACTCGCTACGCCGTTAGGTTTGAGCAGTATAGCAGGCCCATGGATAGAAAGCATCCAGTTGAGCAAAGGCACGGGCTCTGTGGCTAATGGATTTGAAAGTATAGCCGGACAGATAAATGTGGAATTGAAAAATCCGGAAACCAGTGAAAAATTATACGTGAACGGATATGTAAATGATATGGGCAAAACGGACATCAATTTAAACCTCGCACAGCATATTGGAGATAGATGGTCAACGGGGTTATTACTACATGATGATTTTTTGTACAACAAAGTCGATTTTAATAAGGACGGCTTTCGCGATTTGCCTACTGGCAATCTATTTAGCGCAGTAAATAAATGGGCCTATGAAGATCGCAAAGGAGTGGAAATCCAATTTGGAGTAAAAGCGCTTCTTGACGATAAAACAGGCGGTCAAATGGCATATAATATTGATGATAAATTAACAACCAATCATTATGGATTGGGCATCAAAACCAACCGCTATGAAGGGTTTGCGAAGATTGGATATGTATTCCCGGAGAAGAGATTTAAAAGCATCGGGCTGCAACTTTCCGGCTTCGATCATCAACAGGACTCGTATTTTGGTTTGATAACTTACAACGCACATCAAAGCAATTTTTATTCTAATCTTATTTATCAAAGCATTATCGGGAATACAGCGCATAAATTCAGAACAGGCCTTAGCCTGACGGCTGATAAATACAATGAATTGTATAAAACCGAAACTTTTAAAAGAACCGAAACAGTACCCGGTGCTTTCTTTGAATATACTTACACTATGAATGAAAAATTTAATGCTGTTGCCGGTTTCAGAGTAGACCACAATAATTTATACGGTTGGTTTGCGACACCAAGATTGAATGTAAGGTATGCTCCTGTAAAGAATACAACCATTCGGTTAAGTGCAGGTCGTGGTCAACGCACAGCAAATATTTTTGCAGAGAATATGGGTGCTTTGGTAAGCGCACGAACAGTAGATATTTTTTCCAATTCTACAGCGAAAGCTTATGGCTTGAAACCGGAAGTAGCATGGAATAAAGGTATCAGCATAGATCAGAAGTTTAAACTTTTTTCGAGAGACGCGATGTTGAGTTTTGATTTTTATAGAAATGATTTTACCAACCAGGTGGTAGTAGACCTCGAAGATGCAAGACAAATAAAATTCTACAATTTAAACGGCAAATCATTTTCAAATAGTTTTCAAAGCGAATTGAATTTTATCCCCGTAAAAAAATTAGATGTACGCATTGCTTATCGATACTTTGATGTGAAAACGACTTATGGAAATCAATTGCTTGAAAAGCCCTTAACAGCTGCCAACCGTGCTTTTATTAATATTGGTTACGAGGTGAAAAGTTGGAAATTCGATTACACCGTTAATTACGTGGGAAGGAAGCGAATACCGTCTACTTCGGATAATCCGGTGGAATATCAAATGCCGGATTATTCACCATCTTATATTTCAATGAATGCCCAGGTAAGTAAATCGTTTGGCAAGAATAAAAGTTGGGAACTATATGCAGGTGGCGAAAATCTTACAAACTATTTCCAAAGGGGAGTAATCATTGCGGCTGACCAGCCTTTCGGTAAATACTTTGATGCGTCGATGGTTTGGGGGCCTTTGAGTGGAAGATTGTTTTATGGAGGATTCAGATATAAGATAAAGTAATAGGCTTAATTTTATGGATTCAAAAATTATGTCAATGTTAGCTAAAAGTTTCGTGTTGAAGAATATGGATGAATCATAATGAATAAAACAACATACAATATAGACAAGATGGATTGTCTTTCGGAAGAACAAATAGTCCGGATGAAGTTAGAAGTTGTACCTGGTATTAAATCTTTAAAATTCGAAATACCTCAGCGAAAACTATATGTGATGCATGAAGGCGATGCAGCGCCAATAACAAAAGCGATTGATAGTTTACATTTTAATTCATCATTTGTAAACTCGCAAAGTGTTAATGATGAAGAAGCGTTGTTATTTTCTCAAACAGATGGGTTGCAAAGAAAATTACTTTGGCAGGTACTAGCAATTAACTTTTTCTTTTTTTTGGTAGAAATGTCTGCGGGCTTTATTTCAGGCTCTATGGGATTGGTGGCCGATAGTTTAGATATGCTCGCAGATTCTGTTGTTTACGGATTAGCATTGTTTGTGGTTGGTAAGGCATTATATCAAAAAAGAAAAATCGCGAAAACCAGTGGATACTTACAAATGCTGCTTGCAGTAACCGGGTTGGTGGAAGTAATCAGAAGATTTTTTGGCTATGAAGAAATGCCAAACTTCAAAACGATGATTATAATTTCGGCGCTTGCTTTAACAGGTAATGCATTCACGCTTTATTTATTACAAAAATCAAAAAATAAAGAAGCCCATATTAAGGCAAGTACAATATGCACTTCCACAGATGTAATCACCAATGCAGGTGTGATTTTAGCAGGGATATTGGTTTATTTTACTGCCTCTAATCTGCCCGATTTGATAATGGGTGCTATCGTTTTTGTGTTGGTAGGAATTGCATCTTACAGGATACTTAAATTGTAACTCTTAAAATTTAATTTAATCTTCAGTTGTTTTCTGCCGGGTGCATAAAATTATATGCTGGCATCAGTAAAGCAATAAATAATCGAAAATCTTATTTATTTAACCGGTTCATTTTTCCGGCTAAATTTTGTTAGTTGCATAAGGTGAGATGTTCGTTTCCGGAAAAATTTTGATTGGATAACAGTTCTTCCAAATAACAGGTTGCATAGGACACAATGTTAAGCCCGACGACTGGCCATCAGTTTTACCTGGTTATTTTTATGGGGATATATTTGCATTTGAAAATTTTAAATAAGCTATATTGTTTGAAAACATTATGCATAATATTTTAGATCAGAAATACTACAATGATCCGTCTGTATTCCTTCCTGAAAATTTGCTTCGCGAAGCAAGAAGGCAAAAAAATAAAAAGGAATGTGATGTCCCCTCAATCTGTTTACTTGACCCTGATGGCGATCTGGCAGATTATCTCATAAGGAACAATCTTGCCATAAAAAATGAATGTTGGGCTTGCTATCATTCAACTATGTATGAATTCAGTCTTGATGGGCATTCATTGGGTATTGTGCCTTGCATTGTGGGCTCTTCTTATGCCGTACTTGTGGCAGAACAACTTTTTGTTTCAGGGTGTAAATTACTTATCAGTGTAACTTCGGCAGGAATTATAAGTGAGTTGAAAAATAATAAGCACTTCGCCTTAATAACATCGTCAGTTCGCGATGAGGGCACCAGTTATCATTATCTGTCATCGGAAAAACCTGCGATTTTAAATAGTCATCTTTTTGAAATTTTAGATGGTTTAGTTGCAAATGAGGACTGTCCTTATTTTAGTGGTACAAGTTGGACAACAGACGCGCCCTATCGTGAAACACAAGTTGCTATTGGCATAATGAAGACTCAGAATATTACCTGCGTAGAAATGGAGGCATCCGCCTTATATGCTTTGTCGGAAGTAAAAGATTATCCTATTATCTGTTTTGCACATTTAACAAATTCAATGGCACAGACGGAAGGTGATTTTGAAAAAGGCGAAGAATTTGGAAGTCTGGATTACTTAAACTTAATAAGATTTATATTGCAAATTCCTGAATTGAAAATGAGCAATTGGTAGCGTATGAAGAAAATACGGCATCAGGTATTAATTTTTAAATCACTATCAGTAAAACAAGAAATAGCATTGATTCTTATTCACAACTCACGATTCACCAGATGACTTATCCACTTTTACAAATAAGAGATTTCAGTGTTGATTTTATTACAGATTCGGGTGTTACATCGGCTGTTAGGAACATTTCTTATGATATCAATCCCGGTGAAACCGTTGCTATTGTTGGTGAATCAGGCTCAGGCAAAACGGTTACATCTCTTTCTGTTTTACAATTACTTCCATCGCCGCCGGCAAAATATAAAAACGGTCAGATTCTTTTTTCCGAGGATGGCAAAATCCAGGTTGATCTTTTGAAGCTAAACGATAAAGAACTAAGGAAAATTCGTGGAAATAAAATTTCAATGATTTTCCAGGAACCCATGACTTCGCTTAATCCGGTAAAGTCCTGTGGCGAGCAGGTGATAGAGGCAATGAGAATTCATCAACATGTTTCTCAAAAAGATGCTGAGCAGAAAACAATTGGATTATTTGAACAGGTTAAGTTACCGGATCCGGCGTCTATCCTTCACCGTTACCCCCATGAAATAAGCGGCGGCCAAAAACAAAGAGTAATGATAGCTATGGCCATCAGTTGCCATCCTGCATTATTAATAGCCGATGAGCCTACGACTGCGCTTGATGTTACGGTACAAAAAACGATTTTAGAGTTAATAAAGGAGCTTCAGCAAAAGCAAAAGATGAGCGTGATTTACATTACCCACGATTTGGGTTTAGTGTCGGAAATTGCTGACAGGGTAATCGTAATGTATAAAGGTGAAGTGGTAGAGGCCGGATCCATTAAAGATATTTTTTTGAACCCGCAGCATCCATATACAAAGGCTTTGTTAAGTTGCAGGCCAGATGCTGATTCCAAAGGAAAAAGACTTCCTGTAATTAGTGATTTTATCAGTGAGGTGACAGGTACCGGGCATCAGGTATCAGGTATCAGTAATCAAGTGTCAGTAGTCAGTAATCAGATATCAGGTATCAGTAATCAGGTGTTGGGTATCAGCCGTCAGTTATCAGACATCAGTCGTCAGCCGTCAGCTATCATCGAAACATTGCAGCCTCTGCTGAAAGTGGAGAATCTAAAAGTTTATTTTCCGGTTAAGAAAAACTTTTTTGGTAAAATATTAAAAGAATTCAAAGCGGTGGACGATGTAAGTTTTGTAATAAATAAAGGTGAAACGGTAGGATTGGTTGGTGAAAGCGGCTGCGGCAAAACCACGCTGGGAAGGTCTTTGATAAGATTGATAGAACCAACTTCGGGTAACATCTATTTTAATGGGAAAAATATAGCAGAAATACCTGTCGATCAATTAAGAAAGATGCGCAAGGATATCCAGATTATTTTTCAGGATCCTTACGGTTCTTTAAATCCGCGAATAACGATAGGAGACGCTATTAATGAGCCAATGAAGATTCATTCAATTTTACCCAATAAAAAACAGCGTAAAGAAAAGATTATTGACCTTTTGGAAAAAGTGGATTTGAAGCCTGAATATTTTGACCGCTATCCTCATGAATTTAGCGGTGGGCAGCGCCAGAGAATATGTATTGCGCGTGCCCTCAGCCTGAATCCTGATTTTATTATTTGCGATGAAAGCGTGTCGGCGCTGGATGTAAGCGTGCAGGCGCAGGTTTTAAACTTACTAAATGATTTGAAAGCGGAACTTGGGTTTACTTGTATTTTTATATCTCACGACCTTGGCGTGGTACATTACATCAGCGATCGCATTATGGTTATGAACAAGGGGAAAATTGTGGAAACCGGTACTGCTGATGAAGTTTATTTTCATCCTGGGAAAGAATATACACAACGACTGATAGCTGCAATTCCTAAGGTGAGATTTTAATTTTTTATAAAATAAAAATCCAGTTTATTTGTCTGTTTGCGGTAAAGGCAGGTTTATTTACCGTATCATCTTAATTTTTGATCCTGAATATATAGATTATCATTAAATAAAAATATATGGATTCACTAAAAAGAAATATGCCTGTTATTCATCCCGGCCAATTTCTTAAAGAAGAATTGATAGTTGCGAACAACCTAACCATTACAGAAGTAGCTGGAATGTTGAAAGTTTCCAGGCAGGCGTTATCCAACATTATTAATATGAAGGCGGATGTAAGTCCCGAAATGGCATTACGTATTTCGGCCAGGTATTGCCGAAGTGCAGGAAATAGAATTCCGTCCGCATGGCTGACCGCTGCTGAGTAAAGATATAAAAGATGATGATATGCACATAGCTAAATAGATAAGGTCAAGCTGGATATGCAGCCCAACAGAATTACTGTAGTTGAAACACGGCTTCCGTCAGCCTGCATTTTGGCAATACCAATGTTATGTGTTCGCCCTTCGTCTCGATCCTCAAATATTTAGTCTGTGTCCACCGTGGCGGAGTGTGTCCCGGAAGCGTAGGAACAAGGTAGGCTCTTTTGCAAGGTTAGCTTTTGTGTGTCGGCATTGTGTGCCTTGCAAATGTGCCTGCCTTGGTGCGTTGGCTATTGTCTATTATACCTTGAAAAATAAGCATCAATCTCTGGACGTAATTCAATTCCAATTTTTTCAAAAATATTAAGCAAGTCAATATATGCCCCTTGACCTCCAAGAAAATCCCAAAATTCTTCCGCTACTTTAAGTTCATTCTCTAAATCAATCATTCCCCTCATTGTCCAACGGCTATAAGGTTTTGGGTCATATGGATTATATGGGATAGCAATTAAAGTTTGGACGTTAGCAATAGGATTTGAAGCAAGGGTAGTAGCAACCCATTCTAATAAGGTTCTTTTAAATTCTTTAAATCCGCCTGCATTCGGTTTAGCAGTTTTGATGTCAAATAGAAAAATTGTTTCATCGTGTCCTATTAGTTTGACATCCACTTTTGTCGGTTTCACAGTTTTCATTTCTCCAGTTTGACATACTGCTCTTATTGCATTTATTTCTTCAATTTTATTTGGTGTTGATTCTGCAATGGAGAGACTATCCATGATATTTTGAATTACGATATGTGCTTCTGATGATATTTGTGTCCCAGCAGTTTGCTGCGATGAAGCACTTGCAAAGCTTGTTGATGCTAAAGCCAAAGCAACTGGTTCAAAAATACTAGTACCAAAGTTTGTGTTTAATGAGTGGATAAAAGAAAACAAAGCCATTCTGTCTTTGCCTAGTAGCCTTGTATGAAAAGGCATTGCAGCTGGTTCAGGATTGTAATTGAGAAATTTATTTCTTAAGCTAGTTCTTAAAACAATTTCAACATTTGTTTTTTGTATTTCTGTTAGTGCCATTTATTTAGTTTTAGTTATTTTCTGTTTCATCTTCTTCATCCTCATTAACTTCAGTATTCATTTCGTCTCTGCTCATTTTAAAAAGCATAGATAGCTCTGAGTAAAATATTGAATGTGTTTTAATAAAAGAATATTTTGATTTTAACTTTTTTTGCAACTCCTTCTTTTCAATTAATTCTTCGTCTGTTAGCGCTTCTTGGAAAATTAAAACATCTAAACGTTTTAGTTCATCCCAATGTTTAACACTTTTAATTTTGTATTTAATTGTTGGATTAATTGTTATGCAACAATGATAATGGTGATGATTTCCATTCGCAAATGGAAATTTCCATTTGGCATTCTTGTATTTAAACTTCATGTATTTACATACCCCGTTAATTTTTTCATCCAAAGTATATTTTTCGCATTCAGTAAGGCACCTTATTTCATTAGTAAGCTTTGTGTCTGGGATGTCAATATTGCTATTGCTAAAATCACTGATGACTTTTGGGCAAATACCTATCCATTTACTACAAGAAGGGCACCTGTCTGAAATTCGTGCATTAGTAGTATCAATTGGTATTATTGGAATTCCACTTGGCGCCATAAAACCACCAGATTGTCGTTCTTTTAAATTTCCAATTTCTATCCCGTAATATCTATATGTTTTATTATGTAATATTATTAAATCTGGTGGGGATAATTTATGAACAAGAGAAATTGGTTTTTGTGTCAGAAGTAATGGGAAAATATATCCAATATTGTATTTAAGTATAAAGCAGTATACTAGTATTTCATGCCATAAGCCGCCAGCAGTTTTTGGAAGCAACGTATCAAAATAATTATTAGGAGCATCTTTATCATATTTCGCATTTCCACTTGATAGCCCTACAGCTCCTTGCCATTGAAGCGTTTCCTCAAGGCCTTTCTCGTCGCCTATGATTGTTTTTAAATTAGTCAAAAAAGCATCTCTGAGTTTTTTATCCACTGTTAATGATTCATATATCATTAACAGATTTACAATTCTTAAATTAATTTCTAAGAATGTGGAAACTCTATCTTTTTTAAATTTATCTGATTGAAATAAATAATAAACGCCTCTTGAAAAAAGGACATACTCGATAATATCTGCAAGTTTCATTTGGCGGTCACTTTCGCTATAAATTTCATCAGCAAAAGAGAATGGAGCAATTTCGGATTTATCGCCTTCCTTGGTTTTTAAGTTTGCTGTTTTTAGTTTTTCGTGGCTTGCGATTTTTTTTAAAATCCTTTCATTTTCGCTATAAATTAAATAGTCAACAGGACTTGAATAGTTTGATTTGTCTTTAAAGGTTTTATCAAGTAAAATTAGATGCTCAGATAGTAATTCGACTTTTTCAAAAAGTGATTTCATGAATTCTTTGCTTTCAAATGAAAAATAATTTCTGAGTAAGCCGCTTTATCTTTCTCCGTCCTATTTAAAACTGGTCTCTTAAATTGATTTACTATTTTCATTCCGGCATTTTCTGCTATAGTAGGATACAAATTAAACTTGTCATTTGAGACCAGGAATACATTGTAATCGTCCACAAAAAACTGTTTACAATTGTTAAGCACTGCTGAGATTCCTTCTGTATAAAGTCTCTGTGCTTCCTTTGTTTGCTTCTTTGATAAAGGGCCTATTTCTAACTCATCTTTGCGTTCAAAACCGAATAAGTCGTAGGCGTATGCATGTTGTTCATGATAGTCAATTAGTCCAACATAAGGCGGGGAAGAAAAAATGCCATTAATTTTCTTTTCTTGTATAATATCACCAAAGGCAGGAAATTTATTTTCTACTTGTTCAAAGATATTAATACTTCTAGAGTCGCCTGTTAAGCAGAACTGATTTGTATTTGTTCTTAATCTGTCAAACTCAACTAATCTTTTCACTGTGTCTTTTGCATAGCGTTCCCACCAACTGTAAATTGAAAAAAGTGGTTTACAAACTTTCCCATGTTTGGAACAATAATAGATATTTGAAATCGGTTCAAGTAATGTGGCTAAGTCGGCATGAGTGGTTGCCCTGCAAGTGCGGACTGTTCTGCTTAGAATTATACTTACAATTTTTTTTGTTGATGGATTTTTAATTTTCTTAACTAAGGAAAACACAAAATCAATTTCGTTTCTAACGGGTTGTAAATACCACTGGTCTAAAAATGTTTTTTGTTCTTTCTGCTTTATTTGAATTTTAAATTCTGAAACCAACTTGTCAAATATTGGTTGAAATTCTTTCACTTTATCTTCTGCATATTCAAACTCATTTATTCTTTTATCTTTTAGCCAATGTTTGAATTCAGGCGATGGGAAATATTTGCCATTAAGCATGTTCAGTTCCTCCAGTAACCTTTCTTCAAATTTTATGTTTGAACTGTCAGCAATAAACTTTTTCAACTTGCTAGAAATATTACTTAATTCTTGTTGAACTTCGACTAAATCATATTTAGTGATTTTTGCATTGGAAATTTGAGTATTAAATGCTGAAACGTCAATACCCACAGCATTAATACCTAATTCGTTTGCTTGCACAAGGGTAGTTCCACTTCCACAAAATGGGTCGAGGACTATATCTCCTTTCTTGAAATAAGTTTCTTTCTTAAATTCATCTGTGTGACTGTCCAGAAAGTATTCAACTAGTTGTGGAATATACTTTCCTTTATAAGGATGTAATCGGTGAATATGTTTTGTCGTATCTGATTCTTTCAAATAATCAAAAGATAAATGCCAGTTAAGGTCGCTTCCCAACTGTTCTTTCCAGTTTACTTCTCTTTTTCCATAAAACGATTCATAGTATTTCAGCAGGTCATCTTTTTTTATTAAAGAGTTTCCGTTTTCATCTATTTTTCTAATCTTACCATAACTAACTAAATATGATATGTTAGAAGTTGTAACATCCTTATTGAGATGTTCCGATGCCCATACACTTGCTTCTTTTATTGATAATAATTCTGCCATAACTATTTATTTGATTGTCTGTTTACACTATATTTCATAGCTTTTTCTGCAACTTTCAAAGCTTGTATTCCCAAATCGTCATCTTGAATTTCATAAAGAATTTTTTCACTTAAGTATTGTATTAGAATTGCGTCTTTATCCAATTCTAAAATGTCGGCTACTTTCGAAATTTGCTCTCTAGTGAGTTTTCTTTCGCCACGTTCAACTTTACTTAATATAGCAGTGTCGATGTCGAGTAATGCCGCTACTTGCCTAAGCAGAAGCCCTTTTTTCTCTCGTTTCTCTCTGATTATTTCGCCTGTTGTTTTCAATTTGAAAATATTAATTTGACAAATAATGTCAAATATAATTACAGTCCTGCTAATTTGCAAAAGATTTTTTGGTGAAGTTTCCAACATACTGTTGAAAGATATTCGTCAGCTTGGGTGGGTGGGCTGTGTGTTGGCATTTTTAGCTCTTTGCAAGGTTGGCTTTGTGTCGGGGTTTTGTGTGCCTTGCAATGTGCTAAAAATAGCGTTGGGTCGTGTCGGCAAAGTCATGGATGATTTTATATGTGCAGGATGTTCAATAGGGTGACACATAACTACAGTTTTTGGCGGCACTCCCGAAATATGGCTTAGGTTACAGGCAAAGTACGATCTTGAAATAGCAGGAAAGAAAATAAGTAGATACAAATTGACGCCTTATAGTGCAAGTGCCTAATTTATTTTAAGGATAATGAATGTTCATTTCATAATGAAATTTCAAAAGTTGGAATAGTAAGTTTTGGGTTATGGTTTGGTAACTGTTAAAGCAACGAGGATTAACGTTGAGTTTTTTTTATCATCTTTTTTTAATTAGGTGATAAAACTACTATTTAAATTTCTTACACCCTTTTTTTTTCGTAAATCCTTTGAATATTTTTCATCCCTCATTTCGTATCATACGCCCATCTTACCAACGTAGCCCCCCAGGTAAATCCACCGCCAAAAGCAGCCAATACAATCAGATCGCCTTTATGTAATTGCTTTTCCCATTCCCATAAGCATAGTGGAATTGTAGCTGAAGTAGTATTACCGTAACGCTGGATATTAATCATCACCTTATCCATGCTCAATCCCATACGATTTGCGGTGGCGTCAATGATTCTTTTATTGGCCTGGTGTGGCACCAGCCATGCGATATCATCACCAGTTAAGTGGTTTCTTTCTAAAAGTTCATAAGATACGTCTGCCATACCTTTTACTGCAAACTTAAACACCTGTGGCCCCTCCTGGAAAATAAAATGTTCTTTAGCCAGTACGGTTTCCACAGAAGCCGGCCTGGCGGAACCGCCTGCCACCATTTTAAGATAATCCGCTCCTATGCCATCGGTTTTTAAAAGACTGTCCTGTATTCCATAACCTTCTTCATTGGGTTCTAATAAGACAGCCCCTGCGCCATCTCCAAAAAGCACGCACGTTTTGCGATCGCTGTAATCTACGATACCACTCATTTTATCAGTTCCCACGATAACAATTTTTTTATAGCGGCCGCTTTCAATTAATGAAGCGCCGGTAGTTACACCAAACAAAAATCCAGAGCATGCTGCTGAAAGATCGAAGCCAAAAGCATTTTTAGCACCAATTTCATAGGCAATAATATTGGCCGTGGCGGGAAAAGTCATGTCGGGTGTTACTGTGCAGCATATGATACAATCGATCTCAATTGGATCAATCCCTCTTTTTTTGCAAAGTTCTAAAACAGCGGGGACAGCCATTTTGGAAACGCCCATGTTCTCGCCCTTTAAAATCCTTCTTTCTTCGACGCCGGTCCTGGTTTTAATCCATTCGTCAGAGGTCTCTACCATCGTTTCCAGTATGGCATTTGTAAGTCTATATTCGGGTACATAAGCGCCTACAGCAGTAATGGCAGCGGAGATTTTTTGATTCATTTATTGATTAAATGTTTTTTAATTTAAGAAACTCTATGTAATGCCTTACGGCGAAAGAGAAATGAAAATGTTCTCAGATTTTTAATTGTAATGTCTTTTAATCGTAATGCCCTTTCAGGGAGTGAATTATTATTTTTCCGGAAGATACTTCGTAAACGAGACGATGTTCCTGGTTTATACGTCTTGACCAATATCCCACCCATTCGTATTTAAGTTGTTCAGGTTTACCAATACCTTCAAACGGAGTTTCTTGAATACTGTCAAGAAGATTACGTATCTTTTTTAAAATAACTTTATTACCCGACTTCTTCCAAAATTCAACATCGTCATTTGCTCTCAGGGTAAACGCTATTTCCATATATCATCAAGATTGATTTTGACAGTTTTCCCTTCCTTCGCTTGTTTCCTGCTTTCTTTCATTTTTGCCACAAATTCAGCATTATAATGATTCGGCTCCTTTTTATTTTTTTCAAAAGGAACTTTAAGCGCGTTTGCTAATTGCTCGAAAAGAATTGCCTGGTCTTTATTTTTTGGATGAATGGTGATTGTTTCCATAATTTTATTTTATTCAGAAATACAAATATAATTACATAATTGCATGAAATTTAGGTTACAAGTCTAAACCCCCTAAACTTTCCTTTTTTTGTCTGACTTCTGGCTTCTTCAACTCCTCGTATCTCAATTCCTTCCTGCGATTTTTGGTAATTAAATTTTTTCCTTAAAATGAAGCTGAATTACTTATTTTTGGCGCACTTAAAAAGATCATGATCGCATATTTATCAGGTAAATTTTCTTATAAAACTCCGGCAGTGGTATATGTCGATGTGAGTGGAGTAGGGTATGAGGTAAATATAAGTCTGAACACATTTACACATATCGAGCAGTTGACTGAAGGAAAATTATATACCTACCTGCAGATTAAAGAAGATGCGCATACTTTATATGGTTTTTTTGACACTACAGAAAAAGAAATGTTTACCTTGCTTTTAAGTGTTTCAGGGGTGGGCGCTTCTACAGCGAGGATGATGCTTTCCGGCATGAAACCGGAGGAAATAAGAAATGCAATAGTGATGAAACACTTGTCAGTACTGGAAAGCGTAAAAGGGATTGGAAAAAAGACCGCTGAAAGAATAGTTCTCGAATTGAAGGATAAAATTTCTAAAATAACTACAACGACCGCCGGTTTCGTAAATACTGGCAATACTTTGGAGCAGGATGCGTTAAATGCATTAGTGGCTTTGGGAATATCCCGGCCTGCCGGAGAGCAGGCAATTAAAAAAATCGTAATTTCGGAGCCTTCCATAAATACCCTTGAAACCTTAATAAAAAAAGCCCTAAAAGCTATTTGAAAGAAATCTACCTAATTAATTTGCCGGATGTTGCTTAAAAGAAAATTAGCACCAAATTATGTTGGGTTAATAGGTTGTTGGTTTCTGTCAATAGTGATTTCTATTGTATGGCCATCGCATGCAATGGGGCAAGATTCTTCTGCAATAAGAAAAAATGACAGCCTTCCTTTTCCTTTACAAGACAGAAGAGGCGATTTTATTTCCGGAAACCCTAATGTTTATGATTTTAAATTGCCGCCGAATATTAATGATTCCGTGGCTTATGATCCCATTACAAAAACCTATACTGTTTTTGAAAAAGTAGGCGATCGTTATTACAGAACGCCTACCGTCTATACTGCCGAAGAATTTCGCGAGATGGAAGCCAGGAAATCGGAAATGGATTATTTCCAACAAAGGGCCAATACCCTCAACTTGTTAAACCGGGGACAAGTGAAGCCTAAACTTAGTGTTTATGACAATCTTTTCAACAGGCTTTTTGGTAATGGGAAAATCGATATTCAGCCACAGGGAAACGTAGATATCACCGCAGGCTACCAGGGACAGAACGTTAAAAACCCTACGCTTCCTGAAGCAGCACGAAAAAATGGCGGATTTGATTTTAATATGGCAGCGCAATTAAATGTGTTAGCTAATATAGGCGACAAACTTAAGTTTCCAATTAATTATAATACGCTGGCTAATTTTGATTTCACCAATCAACTCAAACTAAATTACACGGGTACTTCTGATGAGATTTTGAAAAAATTTGAAGCCGGAAACGTTACTTTTCCTTTGAGAACCACATTAATTCCGGGAGCCCAATCCCTGTTTGGTTTAAAAACACAATTGCAATTTGGAAAATTATCGGTTACGGCCGTATTGGCAAATCAGAAATCACAGAAACAATCAATGAATCTGCAGGGCGGAAGTGCGGCAACCCAGTTCCAGATAAAAGCTGACGATTATGAAGAAAACAGGCACTTTCTACTGGCCCAATACTTTAAAAACAACTATAATAAAGTAATGAGTAATGCACCGGCGGTAATTACTCCGGTGCAGATACTAAGGCTGGAAGTGTGGGTAACCAATAAAAACGGAACTACCACAGATGCAAGGGAAATAGTAGGCTTGATGGATCTTGGAGAATCGAATCCATATCATAATTTTACAGTTACAGGCTCACTGCCGTCCAACAACACCAATAACGAATATGCTACTATTATCAGTAATCCAAACAGCCGCAATTCTTCACTTATTAATAATCAATTAAGTGCAATGGGGCTTAGCCCTGTTCAGGATTATGAAAAAACTTTCGCCAGAAAATTAGATTCGTCGCAATATATATTTAATAAAAGAGTAGGGTTTATATCACTGAGCCAACCTTTGCAGCCTGATGAAGTTTTAGCGGTTGCATTTCAATATTCCTACAATGGAAAAATATACCAGGTAGGAGAATTCTCCCAGGATGTACCCCCTGATTCTACCTCGAGCAACCAGAAAGTACTGTTTTTGAAATTATTAAAAGCCACTTCTCAAAGGCCAAACCTGCCTATATGGCAACTAATGATGAAGAATGTTTACAGCGTAGGTTATGGGTCGTTAGACCCACAAGGCTTTGATTTGAACGTATTGTATTCTCAACCGGGTTTAGGCGCTAAAAGATACCTTCCTTTTGGTGACATAAACCAGGGAACCCCCATATTAACGCTGGAAAATTTGGATAGGCTTAATAGCAATAACGACCCGCAACCTGATGGGGTTTTTGACTTTATAGAAGGGTATACTGTTTTATCACAATACAGCAGGATTATATTTCCCCTTTTGCAGCCTTTTGGCCGGGATATAGCCTCCAAAGTTTTCACCAATCCAGCCCAGGGAGCAGATAGTTTGTATTACCCCTTATATGATTCGATTAAAGCAACCGCCCAGCAACAATTTCCTAACCTTGACAGATTCATTTTGCAAGGAACGGCAAAAACAACATCGTCGGCTGATATCAGCATAGGTTATAATATTCCTCCCGGCTCTGTAAGCGTGACTGCGGGAGGTCAGCAATTAAAAGAAAATGTTGACTATACGATTAATTATGATCTTGGCACCATTAAAGTTATCAACCAGGCTATCCTGGCTGCCGGAACGCCGGTGCAGGTGAACTATGAAAACAATGCGACTTTTGGACTACAACAAAAAAGCTACCTTGGTCTCAGATTGGATTACGTTCTGAAAAATACAGCCAAAGAACAACTATCGTTAGGAGGTACTGTCGTTCGCCTGAGCGAGAGGCCATTTTTTACAAAAGTAGATTACGGTGACGATCCCATAAGAAATACCATGTATGGATTAGATGGAAATTATAACAGGGATATGCCAAGGCTCACCAAAATTTTAAATAAAATTCCTTTTTATAATTCTACAGCGCCTTCGTCCATAACGGCTTACGGGGAAGCCGCCTTCCTGAAGCCCGGTCATGCACCGCAGATTGGAAAAGGAAATAATGGCGTTGTTTATATTGATGATTTCGAAGGAAGCCAGAGCAATATTGATTTGCGTTTTCCTCCCATAAGTTGGGCATTAGCCTCTACTCCTCATGGAGCTACAGATAAAAATGGTAACATACTATTTCCCGAAGCGGATTCAAGTAATAGTCTCGCTTATGGCAAAAAAAGGGCGCTCATTTCGTGGTACCAGATAGAGCCTACTTTGCAAGACCCTAATAATATTAATAATCCGTTGCGCGGGAATAAGAAATTTCTTTCTGATCCTCGGGTGCGTGCTATTTCGCAACAGGAAATTTTTCCGCAGATTACAACCGATTTTGGCCAAAACCAGTTAATCACCTTCGACCTTTCATTTTATCCCAAGGACCGTGGCCCTTATAACTACGAGTCATCAATTTCAAATGTCAATTCGCAGGGAAAGTTTATATACCCCCAAAATAAATGGGGTGGTTTAATGCGGAGTCTTGACCAGACTGATTTTGAAACGGCTAATATTGAATATATCGAATGCTGGGTACAGGATCCTTTTATACTAAATCCCACCAGCACGGGTGGCCAGTTTTATATAAACCTGGGAGATGTATCGGAAGATATACTCAAAGATTCAAAGAGATTTTATGAAAATGGGTTACCCACACCAAATTTACCTGCACAGGTTGATCAATCTATTTGGGGAGTGGTGCCGCGAAATCCAACGCAGGTAACCAACGCTTTTAGTAACGACCCAAGAGACAGGCCCTACCAGGATGTAGGATTTGATGGACTAACGGATAGCGCCGAGGTAAGATTCCGGCGTGTAGATTACCTGGATGTTTTAGCAGCGAACTTTGGTACCGGTTCTAAGATTTACCAGGATGCCCTCGCGGATCCTTCAAACGATAATTATCAATATTACAGGGGTTCAAACCTGGATGCTGAAAATGCTGATATCCTTGAACGCTATAAAAAATATAATAATCCACAAGGCAATTCTCCTATTGCAGATAATAACTCCAAATTTTCTTCCGCGGCTACTTTGTATCCGGATCAGGAAGATTTGAATCATGATAATACGCTGAACGAAACGGAAGAATATTTTCAATATGTAGTGGATTTGAAACCTCCTACCGATCCGGAAATGACAGTAGGTAATAATTTTATTGTTGATAAAAAAGTGGTCGGTGTAACTCTTGTGGATGGAACTACACGGAATGAAACCTGGTACCAGTTAAGAATTCCTATTGAATCTTATAACAACAAAGTAGGAAATATTCCGGATTTTAAATCTATCCGGTTTATGAGAATGTTCTTAACCGGGTTTCAGGATAGCGTGACGGTTCGTTTCGGTGAACTTAGTCTTGTAAGAAATACCTGGAGAAAGTTTCAATATCAAGTAGATTCGACCGGAAATTACAAACCAACTTCCGATACAACATTTAATGTCGGCGCAGTAAACATAGAGGAGAATGATAAACGCACTCCGTTGCCTTATCGCACTCCTAGCGCAATACAACGTGTACAGACCTTAAGCAATAATGGAGTGCCACTTTTGCAAAACGAGCAGTCGCTTTCACTTCAGTTTTGCAATCTTGCAAAGGGGGATGGCAAGGCTGTTTTTCAAACTTATCCCAACCGGGATTTGCGGCAGTTTAAACAACTTCAAATGTATATTCATGCCGAAAGGAATGTGGCAACGAGTCTAAATAATAATGACCTGACGGCAGTAATCAGGATCGGTAGCGACTTTGTCAACAATTATTATGAGGTTAGGATTCCATTGGCATTGACACCTCTTACCGCAGTTAATCTTGGACCTGATACCGAGGCTTATAATGATACTTTATGGATCAAGAGCAATAGTCTTAACCTTAATCTCGCGGATATGGTTAATCTTAAAATAAAAAGAGATCTGTCAGATACTTCTATCAATGTATTGTATTCTCAATTAGAACCTAATGGACAAACTTATTCGATAATCGGGAACCCAAACCTGGCGCAGGTCACGGGCATCTTAATGGGAGTGCAAAATACGGGCGCAAGTTATGCCTGCGGAGAACTTTGGTTTGATGAATTGCGCTTATCCTCTATGGACGAAAGTGGAGGCTGGGCCTCTCTCGCCCGCGTTGATGCCAACCTTTCCGATCTCGGAACGGTATCCGTGTCGGCTAATACGCATAGCAGCGGATTCGGAACGCTGGATCAGGGCATTACTAACAGGTTTACAGATAACTTTGTTCAATTGGACGCTTCTGCCAACCTTGAACTTGGCAAACTCTTGCCAAAAAAGGCGGCTCTATCTATTCCATTTTACGCAAGCGTTAATAAAACAGTAAGTACACCTGAGTACGATCCTTTTGATATGGACATTACTTTAAAACAAAAGCTGAAAAACGCTAAGACAAGGAGTCAAAAAGATTCGATAAAAAATAATGCGATTACTGATGCTTCCATGAAAACGATCAGTTTTACCAATGTGCATAAAAACCGAACGGGAAACAAAAAGCAGGAATTCTGGGATTTGGAAAATCTTGATGTAAGCTATACTTATACAAAAACGGAGGCACATACGCCTTTGATAGAATATAATAATGTCACAAAGCAGCAGGGAAGCCTGGGTTATAATTTTGCGCCTAAACCAAAGTTTATTGAACCTTTTAAAAAAATATTTAGGAAAACTAAAACGCACTGGTTTGACCTTGTAAAAGACTTTAATGTAAACCCGGTACCTTCCCAGATTACTTTTAAAGCAGATATATTCAGGCAGTTTGGCGTAATAAAACCCAGGAGTATAGGAGGAGATGAGTATATTACTCCTGAAACTTACAATAAGATTTTCACTTTCAACAGGAATTATATTGTACGATGGGACCTTACTCATTCACTCGCCTTCGATTATTCTGCTTTGAATAATGCAATAATTGATGAGCCTGATGGGCGCATTAATACTAAAGCAAAAAGAGATACTTTATGGCACAATCTTTTTGCCGGCGGCAGGAACACTGCTTTCAATCAAACAGTAAATCTTTCTTACAATGCACCACTATCTAAATTTCCGCTCACAGACTGGATGACGCTTAATTTGGCTTATACTGCCACCTACAGTTGGATCGGCGCATCCAGGCTTGCGGTTGAGCTGGGTAATATATTAGAAAACGGTCAACAGGAAAATGCCACATTCCAAATGGATTTTATAAGATTATATAGTAAATCAAAATGGCTCAGGGCTTTGGAGAAACCATTAAAAACTCGAGAGGGAAATAACAGCAAAAGTGATTCATCAAGAGCACGAAAGCCAAATCTGGCTTCATCAAAAAAGACGGAGAATCTACCGGAAGTAACAGGCCCTTTACGTGTAGTGGGGAAATTGATTACGAGTATAAAATCGGTGAATGTTACCGTTTCCAATACAAGCAATACAAGATTGCCCGGTTATACAGATAGTACAAGGTTTGTTGGGCAGGATTTCAACAGCATGGCTCCTGGCTTTGGCTTTATAATGGGAAAGCAACCCGATAGTAATTGGCTCAACCGGGCGGCAAGGAAAGGATTGATAACGCGGGATTCATTATTTAGTGATCTTTTTGTCCAGAATTACAGTCAGAATATTCTTGTTTCCGCACAATTACAGCCAGTCAGTGATTTGACCATTGATTTGAATGTTGCAAAATCGTTTAGTAAGAATTATTCCGAGACATTCAAAGACACGACAGGCACAGGAAATAATTTTGGTCATTTAAGTCCTTACGTAGCGGGTAGTTTTAGTGTTACTTATATTGCGTTTAATACCCTGTTTGAGAAGAGTGATCCTAACCGGGTCTCCGCAACTTTTTTAAAGTTCCAGGACTTCCGGGAAATTATTTCCAAAAGGCTGGGAGCCCAAAATGAATATAATAAACAAGCGAACAATCCCATTGGCGCGGATGGCTATGCATTGGGCTATGGAAGATATGCCACGGATGTGTTGGTGCCGGCTTTTATAGCAGCTTACACGGGCAAGGATCCATCAAAGGTAGCCTTGATGAAACAGGAAAACGCAAACATAAAATCCAACCCTTTCAGCGGAATTCTACCCAAACCCAACTGGAGAATTACATATAATGGTTTGAGCAGGATTCCGGGGCTTGATAAAATATTTTCCAATTTTTCAATAACCAACGCATACGTGACCAAATTAAGTATGAATAGTTTCACGTCCGCTTTATTATACCAGGATGTAGATCATTATAATTACCCTTCCTTTATTGATACCGTTTCTCATAATTATATTCCTTTTTTCCTGGTACCAAATATTACCATCGATGAACAATTTGCTCCATTGATTGGGCTTGATATGACTTTCACCAATCAACTCAGTTTGAAATTTGATTATACCAAACAGCGGCAACTTAGCCTTAGTCTTATTGATTATCAGTTAGCAGAAGTGAATTCTTCGCAGGTAACTTTTGGAGGTAGTTTCCGCAAGAAGGGAATGAAGCTTCCTTTCAAGGTTCCGTTTTCAAAAACAGGAAGTAAAACACTGGATAATGAGATCAACTTTAGTCTTAATTTCAGCATTAGAAACAATGTTACTTCCAATAGTATTCTCGATCAAAACAGCTCTTTTGCCACTTCCGGAAGCAAACAAATCAGTCTTAGCCCCACGCTTTCTTATTATATCAATAACCGGATCAATGTTCAATTGTATTTTACACAAGACAGGGTAATTCCTTACATATCTTCATCGGCTCCAACTACCAATACCCGGGCTGGTGTGCAACTTAGAATCTCATTGGCGCCTTCACCTTCAAGTAAAGGCAAAGCTAAAACCGGAGCAAATACAAAACCTTAGGTTTATTTATAAGGTTTGAATTGTTTTATTTTAATATTTGAGCGATTCATTCCATAACTTATGCCATCCTAAAAAAATCATTTACATATTTTGTAAACTAAAACTGCCTATGACGCAAAGTTATCTGTAGCATCAACACTTCTCAGCTTAAATCAATATCTTTTTTTATAAAGTTGAGTTGCGAAAATTATCTACGAATTAACTAATACAACTTCCTTCATCAGTAAACGAACAATTAATGTTGATTCCCATTTTGTTCGAAATGCTATCGCAGTGAAAAAAGTTCTTACAGTGAACCAACAAAAATGCCTGGTTCTTATTCTTTCTCAAATGCATAAAATAAAAAACCCGGGAAAATTCTTTCCCAGGTCAGTATTAACACAAAAACAAAAACTATTTTACTTTTTTAAACATAATTACATAACCACAGATTTGCTTTTTTTTCTTGCTGTTAAGTTGCACTGTTTTTATAACATGATATTCTGTAATCTTTGGGATATACGAGAAATTGATCATGTTGCTTCGCAACCCTTGCCCATATTGTTTTTCATACATTACCTGTTTATCATTATAGTCATACATTCTTACTTCATAAAGGTTGGAAGACGCATCGCCTATAAAAGCGAAATCATACCAGGTACCTTCGGTTAACGGAACGAATATGGGCATTTCATACCCGCTTTCCATGGACAAACTTGCTTCTCTTAAAACGATAAAACCACGGGTGGCCATTTCCGTTTTAAGGCTATCTGCTTTAATTTTTAATGTGGAATCTAAACATGAAACCTGCCTGGTACGATCCTGTCCACTTACGACCTGGGAAATGGATAGCATCAACACAAAAAAGAACAGATGGCTTTTCAAAGTGGTTTCATTTTTGATTAGGAAATCGAAAAAATAAAATTATTTTTTTTCCCCGTTCTCTCCACATGTTTTAAAAATTTTATTTTTTATTTAGCATTCAAAAACGTGATTCAAAAACTATCAGGAAAACGGATTAAGAGAAGCGATATTGTTACAGGGATTTATTTTTTAATAAAAAACGGAACTATTAATATTTAGTATTCCATTTTTCTAAGCGTAGGTGATTTGAACCAGGTAAAAATTACTATTAATAAAGTCATACTTCCTCCAAAAATAACGGAAGGGATAGTACCCATTAATTTAGCGGCAACACCGCTTTCAAATTGTCCTAACTCGTTACTTGAATTTACGAACATTGAATTTACACTCATTACCCTTCCCCTCATATTATCTGGTGTCATCAGTTGAGTAATGGTTCCTCTTACTACCACACTGATACCATCAAGCATACCCGAAACCATCAATGCGGTAAAAGAAAGAAGAAATATTTTTGAAATTCCAAAAATAAGGATACAAATTCCAAAACCTCCAACCGCCAGTATTAATTTTTTACCCTGCTTCTTTTTTGCCGGGAAAACCGTCAGGATGATTACAATTAATATGGAACCCATATCTGCCGCTCCGTTCAAAATACCAAATCCTTCTGAGCCCACTTTTAAGATATCTCTGGCATAGATAGGGATCAAGGCAACAGCGCCCCCAAACAACACCGCGAAAAGATCAAGGGATAAGGAGGCTAAGAGTTCCTTTGTTTTATAAACAAATCGTATTCCTTCTTTCACACTTTCCCAGGTGCGCACAGTTCCTTTTATGTTTGATGCAGGTTTTGCTTTTAGCCTGTATAAAAAGAAAAAGGAAATTAATATTAAAAGGCTGATGGTAATTAACGTGTTGGTAATTCCCGCCAATGCAATTAAAAAGCCACCGGTGGCATGCCCCGTTACCGATGCTGAAAGCCACGTGCCCTGGCTCCAGGTAGTGGCATTTTGTAAATCATTCCTGGGAACAATATAGGCAATTAAGGCGCTAAAAACCGGCCCTGTAAATGCACGAAAAATGCCGGTGCAAAAAATTACAAAATAAATACAGATAGCAATCCAATGATTGGTTAAATGATGACTTACCAATTTACCCGAAATAAAAACCAATGCAAGTGCAGCCAGGAAATAAAGAACCACACCTTTTAAAAGAAGCCTTCTTTTTTCACTTTGATCAATTACATGTCCGGCATACAAGGCTAACGAAAGGGCCGGTACCACTTCGGATAAACCAACAAGCCCAATTGCAAAAGGATCATTGGTTAAAAGATAAATCCACCAGCCAATAAGTGTTGCCATCATTCTCAACCCCATAATAAAAATGAATCTACCGATCAATAAATTCCGGTATTCAACCACTCTGACAGCAGCAAAAGGATCGGCTCTATTATTCATCCGGTTATTTGGTTTAGGGCAGTATTAAATAATTCTGTCCGCTGTCATATTCTTTGTCTAAGGCATCCAGCAAGGCTTTCAGATGTTTTTCATTGCCAATAAAATCCGCATTTGATGTATCAATAAATAACGTCTTAATATTATGCTGCTTTATATATTGGGTATATGTTTCCTGTAGCGCAAAAAGATAATCAGTTTCAATTGATTGTTCGTAAGAACGGTTTCTCTTCCTGATATTTTCTTTTAATTTAGAAATCGGTGCATGCAGGTAAATCAGCAAATCCGGTTTTACTAATTGAGGATTGATGATGTCAAATAGTTTCTGATACAATAAAAATTCTTCGTCAGCTAAATTCACTTTAGCAAACAACAGGCATTTTGTAAAGAGATAGTCGGATATCGTAACATTATGAAACATATCTTTCGTTTGCAAAAGTTCCTTCAATTGTTTGTATCTCTCGGCCATAAAAAAAAGTTCCAGAGGAAAAGCATACTGTTGTTTGTTTTCGTAAAACTTCGGCAAAAATGGATTGTCTGCAAATTCCTCCAGTATAAGCCTTGCATTGAAATGCTTGCTGAGAAGATGAGCAAGTGTCGTTTTGCCGGCGCCAATATTTCCTTCAATAGTGATGAAATTGTATTTCATTCTTTTGACTCTGATGATTTGATTTCGTTGTCAAAAATAACAACTCCATGTTGGATTAAGTCAAATTGTGGACTGGTAATTTTTTTTGATGTTGATATATTTATAAAGGCTGTAGTGGTGCTACTTTCAGAGGATCTTTGCAAACGGACAATAATTCTTCGACACTTTTTTTTAAAACAGGATGAATCATTTTTGGTGCCAGTTCGTCCAAAGGCATTAATACAAAACGGCGATTGGCTATCTCCTGGTGAGGAATGATAAGATTTTGTTCGTTTACTGTTTCATCATTAAAAAATAAAATGTCGATATCAATGATACGGGCCGCATTCTTAATCGTTCTTACCCTGCCCATTTCTTCTTCAATCTTTAAGATCGTTTGAATCACTTTCTGTGCCTTGAATTTGCTTTCTACAATCAACACCTGGTTGTAAAAAGTGGGTTGATTCGTAATTCCCCATGCATCCGTTTCATATATTTTAGAACTTTGAATGATGTGGCCAATATGTTTTTCTATCAATGCAGCAGCTGTATCCAGATTTTTTTTCCTGTTGCCGATATTGCCGCCGGTAATTAAAAAGACTTTGTTCATTTTATTGCATCATTAATCTTTTATCCAGTTCAAGTAGTTCTGACCCAACGATTTTTACTCTTTGAAAATCACGATGAATTGGATTGATTAGAAAATTATTTTCCTGTGGCACTATTGCCGAGGGAACCTGCAAACAAAGACATTGGTTCTCACTTAAAAAATCTTCGCCGATTCCTTGCGTATAGATCAGATCATTCTTCCATTCGGTTTTTAATTTTTTGAGCTGTACCTGGTAAATTGTCTTGTCCGGAATTTCAAAAGAAGTGAGTGTGTAAGAATCGGGCGAGGTACTTCTGGTTGCTCTTACAAGTATCTCCAGTATAGCCAATGAAACATATTGAGAAGTGTATAAAACCGCTAACCCGACTGGATTCCAGCGTCCGCCGTATAGTTTCGCTCCGGTTCCGGAAATATCTTTTGCGAAGTTTCCGGTAGTTAGTCTGTAAACTATCATGCTAAAATGCCGTGTTCTATTCTTCCTATTTGAGTAAGTACATTATTGATGCCATCAAAACTTGCAAGTGAATGTAACGATAATTGTCCTTCAAGCATGTATGGATCTTCGCGAAGCCAGCCATTAAATCTTTCATAGCTTCCAAAAACTTCCTTGCCGCGCTCAAAAACTTTATTTATTTGAAGAATACGGTCTATGACACCTGTATTAAAAAAGCCATTATCATGCGCATATCTTTGCAAGG
>Ga0134126_10001372_pt1 | contig 30879 bp, 30 predicted proteins | sample KB31752_FD_96881 | JGI IMG/M metagenome (GOLD analysis project Ga0134126, IMG submission 96881) | Terrestrial soil microbial communities with excess Nitrogen fertilizer from Kellogg Biological Station, Michigan, USA - KB3-175-2 | ecosystem: Environmental > Terrestrial > Soil > Unclassified ... | reverse complement strand
GCGCGCCACCTTCGCGAGCGCGGCGAGGCCGTGGAAGACCATCGGCTTTCCGGCGAGGGAAATGTACTGCTTGGGAACCGGATCGCCGATGCGCGTGCCCTGCCCCGCGGCGGGCACGATGGCGAACACTCTGGGCATGCGCGATTGTACACTTCGGTCATGACGGCGCGCCTCACCGCCGCGCTCCTCGCATGCCTCGCGATCGGCGGATGCGAGGAAGCGCCGAAGCCCGTGGCACCCATCGCGCAATCCGGCGAGCTGGTCGTGCTCACCGTGAACGGCCCGGCGACGTACTTCGAGGACGCGCAAGGGCTCGCCTCCGGATTCGAGTACGACCTCGCGACGCTTTTCGCACGCGAGATGCACGTGAAGCTGCGCTGGGTCTTCACCGACAACCCCGCTAACATCGACCGCATGCTGCGCGAGAAGCAGGCGCACCTCGCGGCCGCCGCGCTCGTGAAGCACTTCGATTTCCCGGGCGGGCTCGCGTGGGGGCCGACCTATTTCGAGACGCAGCACGAGGTGGTGGGCCGCACCACCGACCCGGGGCCGAGGCCGAAATCGCTCGACGACATCGCCGGCAAGCGCATCGGCGTGGTCGACGAATCCGTCGGCGACTACCTGCTCTCCGCGATGCCGCGGCTCAACGTGCCGATCGATCGGCTGCCGGCCGACGCCTCCACCGCCGACCTGCTCGAGGAGGTCGCGAAGGGCACGCTCGACTACGCGCTCGTGGAATCGAACCGCTTCACGCTCGCCAGGCGCTTCTTCCCGCAGATCGACGTCGACTTCAAGATGGGCAAGCCGCTCGACTACGCGTGGCTCGTCTCCACCGTCGACAAGAAGCGCGTGCTCGAGGCGGCGAAGCCGTTCTTCGCGCGGCTGGAGAAGGACGGCACCCTCAAGCGCCTCGTCGACCGCTATTACGGCCACGCGGCGAAGCTCACCGCGATCGACTCGGAAACGCTGATCGAGAAGATCGACGCCGAGCTTCCGCGCCTCGAGCCGGTCTTCGAGGAGGCCGAGGCGGCGAGCGGCATCGACTGGCGGCTGGTCGCGGCCATCGGCTACCAGGAGTCGCACTGGGACGCGAGCGCCACCTCGCCCACCGGCGTACGCGGCTTCATGATGCTCACCGACGAGACCGCGGACCGGCTGCAGGTGAAGGACCGGCTGGACGCGCACGACAGCATCCTCGGCGGCGCGCGCTACTTCGCGCTGCTGAAGGAGTCGATCGCGCCGCGCATCCCGGAGCCGGATCGCACGTTCCTCGCGCTCGCGGCGTACAACCAGGGCGTGGGCCACCTCGAGGACGCGCGCATCCTCGCTCAGAAGAGCGGGCTCAACCCGGACAAATGGCAGGACGTGCGCCAGGTGCTGCCGCGCCTCGCCGATCCGGACGCCTTCCAGGCGCTGCAGCACGGCTATGCGCGCGGCTTCGAGGCGGTGCAGTTCGTGGACAACGTGCGCAACTACTACGACATCCTCGCGCGCATGGCGCCGCGCGTCGTTCAGGCCTCCTCGAACGCGGAATCGTCGGACAGGTGATCGTCGTCGGCCCAGGCGTGCAGCGTCCATGCGCCCGCGGAGAACGACATCGCGTTGTACGACGCGTTGCCGATCGCGATGCGGCGCGGCTCGGCGAGCGGGATGCGATGGATGTGGCGGTAGAGCGTCGCCAGCACGCCGCCGTGCGAGACCACGATGACGCGTTCATCCGGATGGTCCGCGGCGAGCGCCTCGAACGCGCGCGCGACGCGCTCGTGGAAGCGGCGCCGGCTCTCCCCGCCGGGAATGGTGTAGTCGGGATCGATCACGCCGTCGCTGCGAAAGGCGCCCGGGAAGCGCTCGCCGACCTCGTCGTAGGTGAGCCCCTCGCCGATGCCGAAATGGCGCTCGCGAAGGCGCGCATCGAGGCGGATCTCGTGCCCGGTCGCACGCGCGATGGCGCGCGCCGTGTCGTGCGCGCGACCGAGGTCGCTCGACACCAGCAGGTCGAACGCGGGCTCGGCCGCGATCCGCCGCGCGATCGCCTCGGCCTGCGTGCGGCCCGAGTCGGTGAGCGGGCTGTCGCCCTGCCCCTGGATGCGTTGCTCGAGGTTCCAGCGCGTCTCGCCGTGGCGCACGACGACGAAGTGCGTCATGCGGGCTCGATGCGCGTCTTTCCGCCCATGTAGGGCACCAGCGCCTTCGGAATCGTGATGCCGCCGTCGGCGTCCTGATAGTTCTCCAGCACCGCGACCAACGTGCGGCCCACCGCGAGGCCGGAGCCGTTGATCGTGTGGAGCGGCTGGACCTTGCCCTTCTCGTCGCGGTAGCGCGCCTGCATGCGCCGCGCCTGGAACGCCTCGAAGTTGGAGCACGAGGAGATCTCGCGGTAGGCGCTCTGCCCCGGCAGCCACACCTCGAGGTCGTAGGTCTTGGCGCTCGAGAAGCCGGTATCGCCCGTGCAGAGCAGCATCACGCGGTACGGGAGCTCGAGGCGCTGCAGGATCGCCTCGGCGTTGCGCGTGAGCTCCTCGTGGTGGTCGGCCGATTCCTCGGGCCGCACGATGCGCACCAGCTCGACCTTCTCGAACTGGTGCACGCGGATCATGCCGCGGGTGTCCTTGCCGTAGCTGCCGGCCTCCGAGCGGAAGCACGGGCTGTGGCACGCGTAGCGCAGGGGAAGCGCCTTCGCCTCGACGATCGAATCGCGCACGAAGTTCGTGACCGGATATTCGGCGGTCGGGATGAGCACCAGGTCGCGGCCCTCGACCTTGAAGAGGTCTTCCTTGAACTTCGCATAGCTCGAGACGCCGTCCGCGGCCTCGGTCGTGACCATGTAGGGCACGTACGTCTCCGTGTAGCCGTGCTCCCCGGTGTGCACGTCGAGCATCAGTTGCGTGATGGCGCGGTGCAATCGCGCGATGCCGCCCTTGAGGACGTAGAAGCGCGCGCCCGCGATCTTCGCCGCGGTCTCGAAGTCCATGCCGGCGAGCGCGGTGCCCAGGTCGACGTGGTCCTTCACCGGGAAATCGAACTTGCGCGGCTCGCCCCAGCGGCGCACCTCGACGTTGTCGTCGCTCGAGCGGCCCTCGGGAACTTCCGGGCGCGGCAGGTTCGGGATCACGCGCAGGAAATCGGCGAGGCGCTGCTGCAGCTCGCCGAGCGCCGCCTCGTTCGCGCGCAGTTCGTCGCCGATGCCGGCCACCTCGGCGAGGACGGCCGAGGCGTCCTCGCCCTTGCCCTTGAGCAGGCCGACTTGCCTGGAAAGCGAGTTGCGCTTGCCCTGCAGCTCCTCGGTGCGCAGCTGGAGCTTCTTGCGCTCGTCCTCGAGCTTCTGGAATCCCGCGACGTCGAATTCGTAGCCGCGGCGCCTGAGGCCGGCGACCACCGCGGGCAGGTCTTTTCTCAGCAGTTGGATGTCGAGCATCGATCGTCATCCCCGCGCCGGCGGGGATCCAGGTTGTTCGTTCACGCGATGGATTCCCGCCTGCACGGGAACGACGGCATCGACGGGAACGCTATTTTAGCTTCTTCGCTTTTTCGTCCAGCTCGCGCAGGTGGTCGAGCTTCTCGCGGATCTTCGCTTCGAGGCCGCGATCGGTCGGCCGGTACCAGTGCGGCCGCTCCATCCCCTCGGGGAAATAGCTCTCGCCCGCCGCGTAGCCTTCGTCCTCGTCGTGCGCGTAGCGGTAGTCCTTTCCGTAGCCGAGGTTCTTCATGAGCTTCGTGGGGGCGTTGCGGATGTGCAGCGGCACCGGGCGCGTGCCGTCCTGCGCGACGAACGCGCGCGCCGCGCCGTAGGCCGTGTACACCGCGTTCGATTTCGCGGCCACGGCGAGATAGAGGACGCATTCGGCGAGCGCGAGTTCCCCTTCCGGCGTGCCGAGCCGCTCGTACACGTCGGCCGCGTTGAGCGCGACTTCGAGCGCACGCGGGTCCGCGAGCCCGATGTCCTCGCTCGCCATGCGGATCATGCGGCGCGCGAGGTAGCGCGGGTCCACGCCGCCGTCGAGCATGCGCACCAGCCAGTAGAGCGCGGCATCGGGATCGCTCCCGCGCACGCTCTTGTGGAGCGCCGAAATCTGGTCGTAGAAGTTCTCGCCGCCCTTGTCGAAGCGGCGGCCCGCGCGCTGCGAGACCGCGTTCACGAAGTCCGCGTCCGCGCCGTGCCGGCCCTCGACGCGCGCCGCCTGCGCCACCTGCTCCACGAGGTTGAGCGCGCGCCGCCCGTCGCCGTCGGCGAATTCGGCGATGCGCTTCCTCGCCTCCTGCGTGGCGTCCACCTTCTCCGCCTCGAAGCCGCGCCCGATCAGCGTGTCGAGGTCCTCGGCCGAAAGGCTCTCCAGGACGTAGACCTGGGCGCGCGAGAGGAGCGCGCCGTTCACCTCGAAGGACGGGTTCTCGGTGGTCGCGCCGATGAAGGTGAAGAGCCCCGACTCGACGTGCGGCAGGAAGGCATCCTGCTGCGCCTTGTTGAAGCGGTGGACCTCGTCCACGAAGACGATGGTGGCGCGCCCGTACTGGTCGCGGTTGAGCCGCGCGCGCTCGACCGCCTCGCGGATCTCCTTCACGCCCGCGAGCACCGCCGAGATGGCGATGAACTCGCTCTGGAACGCCTTCGCCATGAGCCGCGCGAGCGTGGTCTTGCCGACGCCAGGCGGACCCCACAGGATCATCGAATGGGGTTTCCCGGAGCGCAGCGCCACCCACAGCGGTTTTCCCTCGCCCAGCAGGTGACGTTGGCCGACCATCTCCCCGACGTCCTTCGGGCGCAGGCGCTCGGCGAGCGGGACGTTCACCTCGCCGCCCTCGCCGAAAAGGTCGCGGGACGTATTCATCGGCGAATCATAGACCGACTCGGGGCGCCGTTTTCAGCGCTCCCCGACGCGCGTGAGCCGGCGGTACTCGGCCAGGTGCCGGATCGCTTCCTTCTCGCGTCCGGCATCGCGGCACAGGAGCGCGAGGTTGTAGTGCGCGTCGGCGAACGCGGCGTCGACGCGCACGGCGCTGCGGTAGGCATCCATCGCCTCGCCGGTGCGGTCCAGGTCCTCGAGCAGCACTCCGAGGTTGAAGAGCAGCGGCGCATCCTCGCCGCAGGCCTCGAGCGCCTGCGCATACACGTTGCGCGCTTCCTCGAGCCGTCCCGCTTCATGCAGCAGCAGGCCGAGGTTGATGTACGCGTCGACAAGCGCGGCATCGGCGGCGATGGCGCGACGGTATTCGGCCATCGCGCCCTCGCGATCGCTCGGCTCGAGCGCGAGCGCGCGCTCGAACGCCTCGTCGCCCGTTGCATCCGGGCGGTCCGCGGGCCGCTCGATCACGCTCAGCGCGCCGCGTGCCGGATCGCCCTCGAACGCGAGCAGGTACTGCCCCGACTCCGCCTGCCAGCGTGCGCCGCCCTCCCGCACCACGACGCGATCGCCCTCGGCCCCGATGGCGAGCCCCGAGAGCGGCATCGCGGCGGGAAGATGGCGCCGGAGCTCCTTCAGCGAGCGCGTGATGCGGCGCGCCGGCACGTGGGCGCGCGCGAGCGCCTGCGCGGTGCGCAGGGCGATCAGGTCCTGGAAGGAGAAGCGCAGGCGGTTGCGCGCGCCGCGTGCGGGCGAGACGAAGCCCGCGGCGACGAGCGCGCGCACGGTTGCGCGCGAAAGGCCGAGCAGGCGCTCGACGTCGTCGAGGCCGTACGGATGCTCGTGCCCGTCGCCGCCGTCAGGCTTTGTTCCTGGCACCTTTGCGCGCGGCCGGGGCCGCGGCGGAATTTGCAGAGCCTGCCCCGGCTGTCTTCGGGCCGGGGGCCCGCTTGGGCGGCTTGCGCGCCTCGGGCTCGGCCGCCTCCTTCGCACCGGCAGCCGCCGCCTTGGGTGCTTCGGGCGCCGACTTGGGAGCCGCGGGCTTGCCGCCCTTGCGCTCGAGGCTCGCGCGGAGCGCCTCCATGAGGTCGATCACCTGCGCGCCCTGCTGCGGCGCCTCGGAGGTCGCGATCTCCTGGCCCTCGATCTTCTTCTGGATCGCGGCCTCGATGCGCGCCCCGACGGTGTCGGTGTACTGCGACGGATCGAACGCATCCACGGACTGCGCCTCGATCAGCTGCTTCGCGAGCTTCAACTCGTTGTCCTTCACCTCGGTCGGCGGGATCTCGATCTCCTTCATCGAGCGCACCTCGCCCGCGTAGAGGAGCTGCTGCATGACGAGGCCGTCGTCGATCGGGCGGATCATCACGATGTACTGCTTGCCGCGCGCGGCCCAGCGGCCGAGCGCGCAGCGCTGCGATTCGCGCAGCGCCTTGGCGAGCAGCGCATAGGGCTTCGCCCCGCCCTTGTCCGGCGCGAGGTAGTAGGCCTTGTCGAAGTACACCGGATCGACCGACTCGATCGGCACGAACTCGGTGATCTCGGCCGTGTGCGAGCCCACCTCCTCGAGCGCCTTCAGCTCCTCGGGCGTGAAGACGACGTACTGGTCCTTCGCGAATTCGTAGCCCTTCACGATGTCTTCGCGCGCGACCGCGACCTCCTCCTTGAGGCAGAGGTATTGCTGCTTGAGGCGCGAGCCGCAGCCCTTGTGCAGCATGTTGAACGAGATGGACTTCGCCGCCTCGGTGGCCGAATAGAGCTTCACCGGGATGGAGACCAGCCCGAAGGAAACGGTGAGCGATGCGATGGAACGCGCGGCCATGCTGGGGCACTCCTTCAACTAGCGCACGTAAGACATTGCAGAATAAGCGCTTTTTCCCGGCGGCGCAAGTCGCACGCGGTCGCCGGTTGCGGCGGGATCCGCCGCCGCTAGCCCTTCGCGCGTGCGAGCGCCGCCTCGAGATCCTGCTTGCCTGCGAGTGCGCGCTCCCAGCGATCGCCGGTCGTCGCCAGCCGCTCGATCGCGTTGGCGATGCGGAAATCGAGCGGGTGCGCCTTCTCGAGCTCGCTCCAGGTGAGCGGCATCGAGACCGGCGCACCCGGCGCGCCGCGCGGCGAGTACGCGACGTTCAACGTCTTGCCGCGCACGTTCATGTTGTAGTCCATGAAGATCTTCCCGGTGCGCTTCGGGATGCTCCAGTCCATCGTGATGAGCTTCGGGCTGTTCGCCATGAGGTGACGCCCGACCAGCTCGCACACATGGCGCGCCGCATCGAAGTCGAGGGTGCGGCGGATCGGCACGAACACGTGCAGGCCGGTCTTGCCCGAGGTCTTCACGATCGCCTCGAGCTTCATGCCCGCGAGGAGCTCGCGCAGCTTGAACGCGACCTCCTTGCCCTTCTCGAACGCCACCGTGTTGAGCTCGGGCTCGTCGCCCGGCTTCTCCTCGCCCGAGTAGATGTACGGGTCGATGTCGAAGACGACGTAATCCGGGTAGTCGAGGATCGACGACTCGAGCGACTCGAGCGAGCTCGCGTAGTCGGTGCCGTGCGTCGCATCGGGACCATTTTTCGCCCGCGAATGCCAGACATGCAGCTCGAGGGTGCCGACCTGCGCGAGCCAGAGAAGCGTGGGCAGGTTGTTGCACAGGAGGTATTCGTGGCTCTCGTCCTTGTGCCCGGAGAACACCGTGATCGACTCGACGAAATCCGGCCGCTCCTGCTCCCAATGCTTCTGGAAGAAACGCTCGCCCTCGATGCCCGAAGGCATGCGGATCATGGTGAGGGGACGATCGGCGAGGTGCGGCAGGATATAGGGGGATACGCGCGCGAAATACCGCAGCAGATCGCGCTTGGTCACGGCCGGCGCCCCGAGCGCCGCATGCGCCGGCCAGTAGACGCGATCGAGGTTGGTCACGCGGATGCGATGCGGGCCGACCTGGAGCGGGAAGTCGCGCTTCGCGCCGTCGATCTGCGCGACGACCTCGTCGAGAATGCGATCGCCGGAGCTCGAAGTCGCCGGCTCGGCCTGCGTCGCACGCAGGACGGCCCCGGATTCGCGCCGCACCGCGCGCGCATCGACGTCGTCGCGCAGGCGCACGAACACCGGCGCGCGCAGGTGGCCGTCCTCGGTCCAGCTCTGGAAGGCGACCTCGGCCACCGCCTCCGGACGTGTCCATGTCGTGGGACCGTTCAGCTCCGGCGTCTCGTCGAAGGGCGAGGCTTTGCGCTCGAGCGGGGCGAGCCGCGCGCGCAGCGCCGCGAGCGACTTCGCATCGAAGCCGGAGCCCACGTGCGAGGCGTACTCGAGCTTGCGGTCCTTCCAGTAGCCCACCAGAAGCGCGCCCAGCGCCGCCCGCGAGCCCTTGCCGCGCGTGTAGCCGCCGATCACGAAGTCGGCGGTGCGCGTCGGCTTCACCTTGAGCCAGTCGCCGGTGCGCCGCCCGGCGTGGTAGGCGCTCGCCTCGCGCTTGCCGATCACCCCCTCGAAGCCGGTGGCGAGCGCGGCCTCGCGCAGGCGTTCGCCGTCGCGATCGGCATGCACCACCTGCACGAGCGCGGACGGCATCACGCACTGCGCGAGGTAGCGCCGCCGGTCGCGCTGCATCGCATCGCGCAGGTCGATCCCCGCGAAGAAGGGCATGTCGAAGGCGAAGAACGCGGCGGGCGTCGCGGCGTCCGCGACGGCTCGCTCGCGCGCGCTCTTCAGTTCCGCGCGCGCCTGCAGCGCCGCGAAGGAAGGCCGGCCCGACGCATCGAACGCGACGATCTCGCCGTCGAGGACGCTCCCCTCCACAGCCTGCTTCGCGATCTCGGCCGCGAGCGCCGGGAAGTCCGCCGCGAGGTCGAGGCCGCGCCGCGAGCGCAGCTCGAGCTTTCCGCCGCGCACGATGGCGAGCGCGCGATAGCCGTCGAGCTTGGGCTCCCACACCCATCCCTCGCGCGTGAACGCGGCCTGCGCCGTCTCGGCGAGCATCGGCGCGAGCTTCGCCGGCACCGGGGTCGCCGTGCCGCACGGCACCAGGCGCTCGGCCGCGATGCGCTGCGCCGGCACCGACACGAGGTCCTCGACCGCCACCCCCGAGAGCACCGAGCGCTCGTCGGCCGGCGCGTCGCGCGACGCCACGAAGCGATCCTTGTGCTTGATGAGCAGCCACTGCTTCGCCTCCCTGGTCTTCACGAGCGCGAAGGAGCCCTTCAGCTTCACGCCGCGAAGCTCGAAGGAGAGCTTCCCCGCGGCGAGGTCGCGCCGCACGCGCGCCTCGGCCGCCGCCCGATCCTCGAAGCTCGTGCCGCCCTCGTCGGGCGAGTAGACGCCGCAGTCCCACACGATCACCTCGCCGGCGCCGTACTGCCCCGGCGGGATGACGCCCTCGAACGAGGCATAGTCGTAGGGATGGTCCTCGGTCTGCACCGCGAGGCGCTTTTCGCTAGGATCGAGCGAAGGACCCCTGGGCACGGCCCACGAGAGCAGGACGCCGCCGCACTCCAGGCGCAAGTCGTAGTGCAGCCGGCGTGCCGAATGCCGCTGCACGACGAAGAGCAGCGGGCCGGCGGCGCGATGCGCGAGCGCCGGGGCCGGTTCCGGGGTCGCTTCGAACGCGCGCTTCTTCGAGTACTCGTCGAGGGGAGTCTTCGCCATGCCGGATTCTAGGAGCAAGCTCGCCGCGGGCGCGAGCGGCTACTCGTTCAAGGAATGGTGCGGCCCGTTCTATCCCGAAAAGATGAAGGCCGACCAGATGCTCGCCTTCTATTCCGCGCGGCTGCCGACGGTCGAGATCAACAACACCTTCTACCGCATGCCGCAGCCCGAGGTGCTGGAGCGCTGGAAGGAAACGGTGCCCCCCCACTTCCGCTTCGCCATCAAGGCGTCGCGCCGCATCACGCACATCTCGCGCCTCAAGGCCGACTCCTCGGCCGACTCGGTGCAGTACCTCTACAAGACGCTCGCCTCCCTGGGCGAAAAGCGCGGACCCGTGCTCTTCCAGCTGCCGCCGCTCCTCAAGAAGGACGTGCCGAGGCTCGAGGCGTTCCTGGCGCTCCTGCCGGCCGATCACCGGGCGGCGTTCGAGTTCCGCAATGCCACCTGGTTCGACGATGCGGTCTACGCATCGTTGCAGCGGGCCGGCGCGTCGCTCTGCTTCTCCGAGCGCGAGGACGGCTCGCCGCCCGCGCTGGTGCAGACGGCGCCGTGGGGCTATGTGCGGCTGCGCCTGGAGCAGTACTCCGATGCGGATCTCGAACGCTGGGCCGAGCGCATCGCCGCCACGGGCTGGCGCGAGACGTTCGCGTACTTCATGCACGAGCCGACCGCCCCGGCGTATGCGCATACGCTGCTCGAGGCGTGGGACCACCGGGCGATCGCCTAGCCGTACGCGGAAAGGCGCGGACTCATTCGGCCTTCGCCGCGCGCCACTTCCGCGCGCCGCGCGCCGCCAACCTGCGGAAGAGCCGTACCACGAAGTGCGTGTAGGGCCGCGGATCCGACCAGGAGAAGAGGTTGTAGACCTTGCGCCGCGTGGCGAGCGACCACGCCCAGCGCGCGAACGAGAGCTCGCCGCGCGCGGCGAGCGCGCGCCATGCACGGCGGTCGAGGTCGAAGGCGAGCCAGTGGTAGCGCCGCGGGAGGGCATCCTGCCAGCGGTCGCTGCGCCCGTCGAGGAGCTTTTCGTGCAGCACGCGGCACAGCGGCATCCCGGCGCGCGCCGCCGGATAGAGCCACTGGTTGTAGCGTGCGTTGATCTCGAGAAGGTAGTAGCGACCGCTGCTGCGGCTGCGCTTGAAGTCCATGTCGAACATGCCGCGCAAGGCAACGCGTCGCGCGATGTCGCGCGCCACGGCCTCCAGCTCGGCGTTTCGCGCGAGGACGACGAACGAGCTCTCGCCGGCACCCGGCGGGTAGGTGCGCACCTTGTGCCCGCCGTAGCCCGCGACGATCGTGCCCTCGCAGTCGGCCACGCCGTCGTAGCACCACAGGTCCTCCTCGCCGCCCGCCACGTACTCCTGGAACGCCAATGCGTCGCGATGGCGATGCACCCATGCCTGCGCGAGCGCCTCGCGACCGCAGGCGAAGATCGCGCCCTTCGCCGCGCCGTCGAAGGCCGCCTGCCGCAGCGGGCTCGCCTCCCAGCCGAGCTTCGAGCGCGGCTTGGCGATCACGGGATGGCGCACCGCGGCGAGCTCCGCGAACGCATGGCTCGCGGGCACCGGAAGCGACAAGTCCGCGGCGAGGCCTGCGAAGCCCTCCTTGTCGAACAGCGCCTCGGCGAGCTGCGGCGTGTTGAGCAGCACGCGGAACTCGCGCTCGATCGCGTCCCGGTGATCGTAGACGAAGCGCAGGTATTCGTCGTTCGCGAAGGCGAGCGGAAGCGCCGTCCCGAAGCGGTGCGCGAGGCCGCGCCCCAGGCGCCGCAGCGCATCGATCGCCCGGCCCGCGACGGCGAGCGGCGGCAGGACGGTGTGACCGATCGCGTAGCGCGAAAGGAAGGCGAGATCGGCGGCTTCGGTCGAGACCACCCAGACCGGAATGCCGGCGAGGCCGAGCGCGCGCGTGACGTTGAGTCCTCCCAGCAGGACGCACGGGATGGGCGATGGGGGTATGCGGGGCACGAGCAAGCCGGATCTCCAGCCCCGCAGCTTGCCGCCGCAGCGTGGAGTCCAGCCTCGCAATGCGCAAGGACGCTCTAGTCTCTTCGGCAGGGACGGTCGATCAGCGCCCCGCGGCGTCCTCGCCGATGACGTCGGCGCCCTTCGGCGGCACGAAACGGAACGTGTCCGGCGCGAGCCGCACGTTGCGCTCGAGGTGGGCGAAATGGAGCACCGTGTGCCCGCCGAGCTGGTCGTAGAGCTCCATCGCGGCGAGCGTCCGGCCGTCCATGCCGAGGCGCACGCGGTCGAAGCCGGTGTCCTTCGCCTTCGGCAGCGCCTCCACCCACGCGAGCCCGTCCTTCGTTCCGGCGTCGCGCAGCGTGAAGACGCGGGTGATGTCGTCCTTGCCCGCGAGGAGCGCCGCCGGCGTCGAGGAGATCGCCCGGTCGATGCGCTTCACGGTCACCTGCTGCAGGTCCGGATCGTAGATCCAGAGCTTGCTGCCGTCGGCCACGAGCAGCTGCTTGTGCGGCTTCTCGTACGCCCAGCGGAATTTGCCCGGGCGTGCGAACGCGAAGGTGCCTGACGACCGGTCGACCACGTGGCCCGATCGATCGTAGGCCTGCTGCTCGAAGCTCGCGGTGGCGGTCTTCGTGGAGGCGTTGAAGGCGAGGAAATCGTCGAGGCCGCTCGCATGGACGAGAGGCGCAAAGACGAAGGCGACGACGAGGAGCGCAACCCGCTTTCCGGCCCTCTCCCAGGGAAGAGGGAGCGACATGCGCATGGGCTTACTCCTTGCGGGAAGGAACCAGGATCTCGCGGTTCCCGTTGCTCGCCATCGCCGAGACGAGCCCGGCGCGCTCCATGTCCTCGATGAGCCGCGCCGCGCGGTTGTAGCCGATGCGCAGGTGCCGCTGCACGAGCGAGATGGAGGCCCTGCGGTTCTGCAGCACGATCTGCACCGCCTGGTCGTAGAGGGGATCCGCCTCTCCTGAGACAGCGCCCTCGGCGTTGGTTCCGCCGGCCTCCGTCCCTTCCGGATCGTCGAGGATGCCCTCGATGTACTGCGCCTCACCCTGCTTCCTGAGCGATGCGACTACGCGCTGCACCTCCGCGTCCCCCACGTAGGCGCCGTGCACGCGCGTCGGATGGCCCGTGCCCGGCGGAAGGTAGAGCATGTCGCCCTGGCCGAGCAGGCTCTCCGCGCCCTGCTGGTCGAGGATGGTGCGCGAATCCACCTTGGAGGAGACCTGGAACGCGATCCTCGTCGGCACGTTCGCCTTGATGAGGCCCGTGATCACGTCCACCGACGGGCGCTGCGTGGCGAGGATGAGGTGCATGCCCGAGGCACGCGACTTCTGCGCGAGGCGCGCGATCAGCTCCTCGACCTTCTTGCCCGAGACCATCATGAGGTCGGCGAGCTCGTCGATCACCACCACCACGATCGGCAGCGGCTCGAGCTCCTCGGGGTTGTCGGGCGTGAGCGAGAAGGGATGCTTCAACGGCTGCTTCTTCTCGACCCCGTCGCGCACCTTCTGGTTGTAGCCGGCGAGGTTCCTCACGCCGACCGCCGACAGGAGCTTGTAGCGCCGATCCATCTCGGCCACGCACCAGTGGAGCGCCGAGGCGGCCTGGCGCATGTCCGTCACGACCGGTGCGAGGAGGTGCGGGATGCCCTCGTACACGGAGAGCTCGAGCATCTTCGGGTCGATGAGGATGAGGCGCACGTCGCCCGGCGTCGCCTTGTAGAGCAGCGAGAGGATCATCGCGTTGATCGCGACGGACTTGCCCGAGCCCGTCGTGCCCGCCACCAGCAGGTGCGGCATCTTCGCGAGGTCGGCCACCATCGACTTGCCGGTGATGTCCTTGCCGAGCGCGAGCGTGAGCTTCGAGTGCATGTCGGCGTAGGCCTGCGAGCCCACGATCTCCGAGAGGCGCACGATCTCGCGCTTCGGGTTCGGGATCTCCAGGCCCATGCACGACGTTCCGGGGATCGTCTCGACCACGCGGATCGCGGTCACGGAGAGCGCCCGGGCGAGGTCGCGCGCGAGGTTCACCACCTGCGCGCCCTTCACGCCCACCGCGGGCTCGATCTCGTAGCGCGTGATGACGGGCCCCGGATACGCCGCGACCACCTTCACCTGCACGTTGAAGTCCTGGAGCTTCCTTTCGATGAGGCGCGAGGTGTATTCGAGCGTCTCGGGCGTCGGGCGCTCCACGTGCGCGTCGGGCGCGTCGAGGAGCGAGAGCGCCGGCAGCGGCGAGTCGGGGAGGTCGGCGAAGAGCGGCACCTGCTTCTCGCGCACGACGCGCTCGCTCTTCGGGATCTCGACCGGCGGCATCTCGATGCGGATCGGCTCGTGCTCCTCGAAGGCCTTGCGCGCCTCCTCGACCTTCTCCTCGCGCTCCTGCGCCTTGAGGCGCCCTTCCTCGCGGTCGCGGCGCGCCTCCACGCGGTGCCTCACGAAGCCGAACGACCACTCGAGCCCCACCCCGAGGAGCTCGGCGAAGCGCAGCCACGAAAGGCCCGTGAAGACGCTCACGCCGCCCGCGAGGAGCGCCAGCACGAGGAGCGTCCCGCCGGTGAAGCCGAGCGCGTGCGCGACCGCGGGCGCGAGCACGGCGCCGACGGCACCGCCCGGCTCGAATCCCGATGGCGCCAGCGCATGCAGCCGCAACGCCTCGAGCGTGCAGCTCGCGGCCATCACGATCGCGAACCCCACGAGCATCGCCGCGAGCGAGCGGCGGCACACGAGCTGCCACTCCTCGACGCGCCGGTAGAGCCGGAGGATGCCGAGGGCGCCGAACACGACCCACCACCACGCGGAGAAGCCGAACACGTAGTAGAGCGCGGCCGAGATCCACGCGCCCGCCGCACCGCCCCGGTTGAGGATCGTCGCCGAAGGCCCGTCGAAGGTGGGGCCGGGGTCGGTCGCGTGGTAGCTCGCGAGCACCAGCGCGAGCCACGCGCCGAGCGCGAGGACCAGGATCCATCCGGCTTCGCGCAGCGCCCGCGCGATGCGCGGGCCGGAGGCGGACTGCGTTTCCCCCGAACGCGGGGACGAGCGCACTTCCGTTACAGCGATGGCGGCAGCTCCCGGTTGATGATGGTGATCGACTTGGATTCGATCGAGATGAAGCCGCGCTCCGAGAGGTCCTTGAGGATGCGGTTCACCATCTCGCGCGAGGCGCCCACCATGTTCGCGAGGTCCTGCTGCGAGAGCTTCTCGCCCACCATGAGCTTGCCGTTGTTGTAGACGGAAAGCTCGAGCAGCGTGCTCGCGACGCGCCCGTAGACGTCCATCAGCGCGAGCGTGCCGATCTTGCGGTCGGCCTCGCGCACGCGCGTGGCGAGCACGCGCATCACCATGTTCGCGATGCGCGGCGCCTGCTCCACGCAACGCTCGAACGCGGCGTGCGAGAGGACCAGGAACGAGGCCGCCTCGATGGTCGTCACGGAGGCCGAGCGCGGCTGCTTGTCGATCATCGACATCTCGCCGAAGAAGTCGCCCGGACCGAGGATCTTGAGGATGATCTCGCGCCCGTCCTCGTCGCCGATGAAGACCTTCACCTTGCCCGACTGGATCATGAAGAGCGAATCGCCCATCTCGCCCTCGGTGAGGACGACGGCGGTCTTCGGATAGCTCTTCTCGGTCGCGACGGCGCGCACCACGTCCAGCTCATGGTCGTTGAGCTGGGTAAAGAAGGGCACCGCCTTGAGGGTCTGGGTGCGCTCGCCGATGGCGCGCCTCGGGGTCGCATTCATGGTGCTTAAATACTCAAAATGCCCTTATTTGTCAAACCGTTAGGGGCGCTATCTCATATAACCCCTTAAATACAGGGACATAACGGCCGCGCCGGGATGCGATAATCGCCCTTTTCCCGCGCCCCGGCGCCCTTTTTTTACATCCCGAATGGCCACCCAACACTCCCGCGTGCTGATCCTCGGCTCCGGCCCCGCCGGCTACAGCGCCGCGGTCTACGCCGCGCGTGCGAACCTCAAGCCCACCCTCGTCACCGGCCTCGCGCAGGGCGGGCAGCTCATGACCACCACCGACGTCGACAACTGGCCGGCCGATGCCATGGGCGTGCAGGGCCCGGAGCTGATGGACCGGTTCCTCAAGCACGCCGAGCGCTTCGAGACGAACATCGTGTTCGACCACATCCACACCGCCAGGCTCGCCGGCAAGCCGATCACGCTCGTGGGCGACGGCGGCACCTACACCTGCGACGCGCTCATCATCGCGACCGGCGCCTCGGCGATGTACCTGGGGCTGCCCTCGGAGCAATCGTTCATGGGCAAGGGCGTGTCGGGCTGCGCGACCTGCGACGGCTTCTTCTACAAGGGCCAGGACGTGTGCGTCGTGGGCGGCGGCAACACCGCGGTGGAAGAAGCGCTCTACCTCACCAACATCGCGCGCCACGTGACCGTGATCCATCGGCGCGACAAGTTCCGCGCCGAGCGCATCCTGCAGGACAAGCTCTTCGAGCGCGAGAAGGAAGGCAAGGCCTCGATCGAGTGGAACCACGTGCTCGACGAAGTGCTCGGCGACGCGTCGGGCGTCACCGGCGTGCGCATCAAGTCCACCGCCGACGGCAAGACACGGCAGCTCGCGCTCACCGGCTGCTTCATCGCCATCGGGCACAAGCCCAACACCGACATCTTCGCCGGCCAGCTCGAGATGCGCAACGGCTACATCGTCACGAAGAGCGGGCTCGACGGAAACGCCACGGCGACGAGCGTCCCCGGCGTGTTCGCCGCGGGCGACGTGCAGGACCACGTCTACCGGCAGGCGGTCACGAGCGCCGCGACCGGCTGCATGGCCGCGCTCGACGCGGACAAGTACCTGGAAACGCTGGGGTGAGGAAGACCGCGCGCGGCTTTGCGCGCGCCGCCTCCCCGCAGCCCGACGATGTCGAGCTCTTCCGCGCCGAGATGCGGGGCGTGCGCCCGGCCGCGCCGGTGAACCGCGTCGAGCCGTGGCGGCCGCGCCCCTCGCCGGTGCCCACGCAGCGCCTGCGCGACGAGCGTGCGGTGCTCGACGAGCTCGCGCGGCTCGGCCCTGACGGCGACGACACCGAGCTCGAGGACGATTCCCTCTTCCTGCGCCCGGGGCTGCCGCGCGAGATCCTGCGCAAGCTCAAGCGCACGCATTGGGTGATCCAGGAGCAGCTCGACCTGCACGGCCTCACCGCCGAACCCGCCGCGATCGAGACCGCGGCCTTCCTCGCCGATTGCAAGCGGCGCGGCCTTCGCTGCGTGCGCATCATCCACGGCAAGGGCCTGGGCTCGCGCGGGCGCGAGCCCGTGCTCAAGCGCCGCATCCGCAGGCTCCTCATGCGACGCGACGAGGTGCTCGCGTTCGTCGAGCCGCACGCGATCCATGGCGGCGGCGGCGCGGTGGTCGTGCTGCTCGAGGCCTAGCGCGTGGACCGCCTCGCGCGCCTCGCGCTCGTCCTCGTGGCGCTCGTCGCCGTCGCGATCGGCGTGGACGGGCTGCAGCGCCGCCTCGCGAATCCCGACGAGGGCCGCTACTCGGAGATCTCGCGCGAGATGGTGCAATCGGGCGACTGGGTCACGCCGCGCCTCGACGGCCTCAAGTACTTCGAGAAGCCGCCGCTGCAATACTGGGCGACGGCGCTCGCCTTCCGCGCCTTCGGCGAGAACGAGGTCACCGCGCGCCTCTACGTCGCCGCCTGCGGCTTGCTCACGCTGCTCGTCGCCGCGTTCACGGCGGGGCGCCTGGGCAGCGCCGAGGCGAGCACCGCGACGGCGCTCGCGCTGTCGTGCAGTCCGTACTTCATGGCGCTCGGCACCATCGTGACGCTCGACATGGGCGTCACGCTGTGGATCACCGTGGCGGTCTGCGCCCTCCTCCTCGCCGAGGATGCGTTCGAGCGCGGCGCACCACCCGCGCGCGGCTGGCTCGCCACGGCATGGGCCGCGATGGCGCTCGCGGTGCTCTCGAAGGGGCTCATCGGGATCGTGTTTCCCGCCGCGGCGGTGTTCCTGCAGATCGTGCTGCGGCGCGACCTTTCCGTGCTGAGGCGCCTGGGCTGGGCGTACGGCGTGCCGATCTTCCTCGCGATCGCCGCGCCGTGGTTCCTCGCGGTATCGCGGGCGAACCCCGAGTTCGCGCACTTCTTCTTCATCCACGAGCATTTCGAGCGCTTCCTCACGCACGAGGCGCGCCGCGTGCAGCCGTGGTGGTTCTTCCTGCCGATCGTCGCTTTCGGGTTCCTGCCGTGGAGCTTCGCGCTGCCCGGGGCGATCCGCGAGGCGTGGGCGAACGAGGCGGGACGGCGCTTCCAGCCGCTGCGCGTGATGCTCGCATGGTGCGCCCTGGTGATCGTCTTCTTCAGCGTGTCGGGATCGAAGCTTCCGGCCTACGTGCTGCCGGTCTTCCCGATGCTCGCGATCGTGCTCGGCCGGCACCTCGCCAGGGCTGCGGCGCGCCGCCTCGCGCGCCGGGCGGCGGCGGGCGCCGCGCTCGCGGTCCCGCTCGCCATCGCGGCGCTCTTCATGGATCGCGGGGGCAAGGACGCGTGGACGCTCGCGCTCTATGCCGCGGCGAAGCCGTGGGCGCTCGCGGGCTGCGCGGCACTCCTCGCCGGCGGCATCGCGGGCACGCTGCTGCTGCGGGCCGGGCGGCGCTGGATCGGGCTTGCCGCGATCACGCTCGGCTCGCTCCTCCTCATCGAGGGCATCGAGAGGGGCTACGAGGCGCTCACGCCGCGGCAGTCCGGCTGGGACGTCGCGCGCGCGATGAGGCCGTACCTCACGCCGGCAACGCGCCTCTACAGCGTGAACCACTACGACCAGACGGTGCCGTTCTACATCGGCCGCACGGTGACGCTCGTGAACTACCACGACGAGTTCGAGCTGGGCGAGAAGGCCGAGCCGTGGAAGGTCATCGCGGACACGGGAAAATTCGCGCAGGACTGGCTGCGGCCGGGCGATGCGATGGCTATAATGCAGCCCGGCACTTACGACCAATTCCGGCGCCAGGGACTGCCCATGCAGGTGCTGCACGAAGACCCGCGCCGCGTCCTGGTGCGCAAGCCTTGACCCCTCTCACCTTCTCGCTCGTGCTCGCCGGCGTGCTGCTCAACGCGTCGGCGCAGCTGCTGCTCAAGGCGGGCACCAACCGCGTGGGCGAGTTCGCCTACTCGCTCGCGAACGTGATCCCGATCGGATCGAAGCTCGCGCTGAGCCCGTATGTCGCGGGCGGGCTCGCGTGCTATGTGGTGAGCGTGGTGGTCTGGATCCTCGCGCTCTCGCGCGTGCCGGTGAGCGTCGCCTATCCGATGCTCTCCATCGGCTACATCGTGAACGCGTTCGCCGCGTGGGCGCTCTTCGGCGAGTCGCTCGCCGCGCAAAAGCTGGTCGGCATCGCGTTCATCGTGGTGGGCGTGTTCCTCGTGGCGCGCTCCTAGGAAAGGGGTCGGATTGCTTTTCTCCATCATGTGCCCGCCAACCCTCTGCGAAGGAAAAGTAACCTGACCCCTTTCCTGCCTTTCGCGCGGCCCACGATCGACGAGGCGATGATCGCCGCCGTCGCCGACACGCTGCGCAGCCGCTGGCTCGTCACCGGCCCGCGCGCCGCCGCCTTCGAGAAGGCGCTCTCGGAGCGCTTCGGCGGGCGGCAGGTGCGCTGCGTCACCTCCGCCACCGCGGCGATCGAGCTCGCGCTCGAGCTGCTCGAGGTAGGCGCGGGCGACGAGGTGATCCTGCCCGCGCAGAGCTTCTTCGTGACCGGGAACCTCGTCGAGCGCTCGGGCGCGACGCCGGTCTTCGTCGACGTGGAGCTCGTCTCGCGCAACGTCGACCTGGCGCAGGCCGATGCCGCGGTCACGCCGCGCACCAAGGTCTTCCTGCCGACGCACTACAACGCGCCGCTCGATCCGGCGTCCCTCGCCCGCTTCCGCGAGCGCCACGGCGTGCGCATCCTCGAGGACGCGGCGCTCGCGATCGGCTCCAGCGCGGGCGGCCGCGCGGTGGGATCCACCGGCGACCTCGTGTCCTTCAGCTTCCATCCCAACAAGAACATCACCACGATCGAGGGCGGCGCGCTGGTGCTCGACGACGCGCGGGAAGCCGCGGTGATCGAGCAGCTGCGCTTCCACGGCATCGTGCGGCGCGCCGACGGCACGCGCGACGTGGAGCGCCCCGGCGCGAAGTACAACTTCTCGGATGTGTCGGCGCGCCTCGGCCTCGAGCAGCTCGCGCACCTCGACGCCTGGTGCGGCGCGCGCGAGAAGCTCGCCATGCGCTACTTCGAGCGCCTCGCGGGCGACGACCTGCTCACGCCCGACCGCCTTCCGCCGCGCGCGAACCCGGGCCACAGCTGGAACATGTTCACCGTGCTCCTGCCGCTCGAGGCGATGGGCCGCACGCGCAAGTCCTTCATCGACGCGATGGCGGAGGCCGGCATCGGCATCGGCATCTCCTACGAGGCGATCCACCTCACCACGGCATTCCGGCGCAAGGGCTTCCGCGAGGGCGAGTTCCCGGTCTCCGAGCGCATCGCGCGCGAGACGGTGACGCTGCCGCTCTTCCCGGAGATGCGCGAGTCCGACGTCGATCGCGTGTGCGACAGCCTCGCGCAGGTGATGCGGCGCAAGGCGGCCTGAGATGAGCGCGCCGCAGGTCTCCGTCGTGATCCCCGTGTACAACGAGGAGGAGGTGTTGCCCGCGCTCTTCGCGCGCCTCTATCCCGCCCTCGACGCGCTCGACGCCTCCTACGAGGTGATCTTCGTGAACGACGGCAGCCACGACCGCTCCGCGGCGCTGCTGCGCGAGCAGTTCCAGAAGCGCCCCGACGTGACGCGCGTGATCCTCTTCAACGGCAACTTCGGCCAGCACATGGCGATCATGGCGGGCTTCGAGCACGTGCGCGGCGCGCGCGTCGTGACGCTCGACGCCGACCTGCAGAACCCGCCCGAGGAGATCGCGAAGCTCCTCGCGAAGATGGACGAGGGGCACGACTACGTGGGCTCGATCCGCCGCATGCGCCAGGACGTCGCGTGGCGGCGCTGGGCCTCGAAGGCGATGAACCGGCTGCGCGAGCGCATCACGCACATCCGCATGGCCGACCAGGGCTGCATGCTGCGCGCCTACGACCGCCCCATCGTCGACGCGATCCGCGCCTCGCGCGAGGTGAGCACGTATATCCCGGCGCTCGCCTACTCGTTCGCGCACAACCCCGCGGAGGTGGAGGTGGAGCACGAGGAGCGCCACGCGGGCGAATCGAAATACTCGCTCTACCGGCTGGTGCGCCTCAACTTCGACCTCGTCACCGGGTTCTCGGTGCTGCCGCTGCAGGCGTTCTCGCTCTTCGGCATCTTCGTGTCGCTGGTCTCGCTCGGCGTCTACATCGTGGTGATCGCCTACCGCATCTACGAAGGCTCGGGCGACGGGCTGTGGGTGATCTGGGACCGCGACATCCTGCAGTTCTTCCTGATCGGCGTGGTGCTCTTCGGCCTCGGCCTCATCGGCGAATACGTCGGCCGCATCTACCAGCAGGTGCGCGAGCGGCCCCGCTACCTCATCCAGGCGCTGCTCGAGAAGACCGACTGAGATGGCGGCGCGAGCGGTGGTCTTCGCCTACCATGACGTGGGAGTGCGCTGCCTTTCGGTGCTGCTCGCGCACGGCCTCGAGGTGGCGCTCGTCGTCACGCACCGCGACGATCCGCGCGAGACGATCTGGTTCGAGAGCGTGGAGCGGCTCGCGCGCGAGCACGGCATCGAGGCGATCGCGCCCGAGGCTTCCGGGCTGCCGGCGCTCGCCCCGCGGCTCTCCGCCCTCGCGCCCGATTTCCTGTTCTCGTTCTACTACCGCCACATGCTGCCCGCCGCGATCCTCGCGACGCCGCGGCGCGGCGCCTACAACATGCACGGCTCGCTGCTGCCGAAATATCGCGGGCGCGTGCCGGTGAACTGGGCGATCCTCCACGGCGAGCGCGAGACCGGCGCGACGCTGCACGAGATGGTCGCGAAGCCCGACGCGGGACGCATCGTGGACCAGATGGCGGTGCCGATCCTGCCCGACGACCGCGCGGTGGACGTCTTCCGCAAGGTGACGGTTGCCGCCGAGATCGTCCTCGACCGCGCGCTCCCCGCGCTCGTCGAGGGAAGCGCGCGCCTCGTTCCCCAGGATCCCGCGCAGGGCTCCTGCTTCGGCGGCCGCAGGCCCGAGGACGGCCGCATCGACTGGGCGCGGGGCGCGCGGGCGATCCACGACCTGGTGCGCGCCGTCGCGCCGCCCTATCCCGGCGCGTTCACCTCCGTCGCCGGCGCGACGCTGCGCGTGCTTCGCACCAGGTTACTGGAGAGGGAGCCGCGTTCTCCCGCGCCCTTGGCGGACGATCGTGGAGGCGGCCCGCGCATCCTCGCCGAGAACGATCGTCTCGTCGCGCGCTGCGTCGACGGCACCACGCTCGCGATCCTCGAGGCCGAGCTCGACGGCCGGCCGATTTCCGCATCGAACTTCCTCAAGCGGTACGGGCGCGAAGGCGTCCGGCCCGGAGACCCGCAATGAAGAAACTCTGCATCCTCGGCGTGAACGGCTTCATCGGCCACCATCTCTCGCAGCGCATCCTCAAGGACACGGGGTGGGAGGTGTTCGGCATGGACATGAGCTCCGACCGCGTCGCCGACCTCCTCGAGCACGAGCGCTTCCACTTCTTCGAGGGCGACATCACGATCAACAAGGAGTGGATCGAGTACCACATCCGCAAGTGCGACGTGGTGCTGCCGCTGGTCGCGATCGCCACGCCGGCGACCTACGTACGCGAGCCGCTCAAGGTGTTCGAGCTCGACTTCGAGGCGAACCTGCCGATCGTGCGAAGCTGCGTGAAGTACGGCAAGCGGATCCTCTTCCCGTCGACTTCAGAGGTCTACGGCATGTGCCGCGACGAGCGTTTCGATCCGTACGCCTCGGAGCTCGTGCTGGGCCCGATCGACAAGCAGCGCTGGATCTACTCGTGCTCCAAGCAGCTGATGGACCGCGTGATCTGGGCCTACGGCTCGATGGGCAGCCTCGACTTCACGCTCTTCCGCCCGTTCAACTGGATCGGCGCGGGCCTGGATTCGATCCACACGGCGAAGGAGGGAAGCTCGCGCGTCATCACGCAGTTCCTCGGCCACATCGTGCGCGGCGAGCCGATCAAGCTGGTGGACGGCGGGGCGCAGAAGCGCGCCTTCACCTATATCGACGACGGCATCTCCGCCCTCATGAAGATCATCGAGAACCGCGATCGGGTGGCGAGCGGGCAGATCTACAATATCGGCAACCCGGACAACAACTACTCGGTGCGCGAGGTGGCGGGCATGATGCTCGACCTCGCGAAGTCCTATCCCGAGTACCGTGCGAGCGCGGCGAAGGTGAAGCTCGTCGAGGTGGGCTCCGGCGAGTACTACGGCAAGGGCTACCAGGACGTGCAGAACCGCGTGCCGGCGATCGAGAACACGAAGAAGGACCTCGCCTGGGCGCCGAAGGTGGACATGCAGGGCGCGCTGCGGCACATTTTCGACGCGTACCGCGGGCATCTCCAGAGCGCCAGCGAGCTGGCGGATTGAGCCTGCCCCTGTGTTTCCGGCTTGAACGAAAGCGGAGCGAAGATGGAAGACAAACCGAAGGTCGGCGTGGTGATGGGCTCCCAGAGCGACTGGGACGTGATGCAGCACGCCGCGCGCATCCTCAAGGATTTCGGCGTGCCCTTCGAGCAGAAGGTGGTCTCCGCGCACCGCACGCCCGACGCGATGTTCGAGTATGCGCAAGGCGCGCGTGCGCGCGGGCTCGCGTGCATCATCGCCGGGGCGGGCGGCTCCGCGCACCTGCCCGGCATGATCGCTTCGAAGACCACGCTCCCGGTGCTCGGCGTCCCGGTGCCCACGCGCCACCTCGCCGGCCAGGACTCGCTCTATTCGATCGTGCAGATGCCGAAAGGCATCCCGGTCGCCACCTTCGCGATCGGCGAGGCGGGCGCGGCGAATGCCGGGCTCTTCGCGGTGAGCCTCCTCGCCGCCTCCGACGCCGCACTCGCGAAGAAGCTCGCCGAATACCGCGAGAAGCTCGCCGAGCAGGTCGCCGCGATGCAGCTTCCCGACGTGCTGTGATCCTGCCGGGATCCACGCTCGGGCTGCTCGGCGGCGGGCAGCTCGGCCGCATGTTCACGGTCGCCGCGCGCACGCTCGGCTATCGCGTGACGGTGCTCGACCCCGATCCCTACGCGCCCGCGGCGGAATTCGCCACCGCGCACCTCAAGGCGCCCTATGCCGATCCGTCCGCGCTCGCCGAGATCGCCAAGACCTGCGCGGCGGTGACGACCGAATTCGAGAACGCGCCCGCGGAGGCGCTCGACGCGCTCGCCTCCTCGTCGCTCGTGCGCCCGAGCGGGTCCTCGGTCGCGGTGGCGCAGGATCGCCGGCGCGAGAAGGGTTTCTTCGCCGAGCACGGCCTGCCCGTGGGACGCTTCGCGATCGTGGACTCGGCCGCGGACATCGCGCCGGCGCTCGAGCAGGTGCGGCTCCCGGCGCTCCTCAAGACCGCGCGCCTGGGCTACGACGGCAAGGGCCAGGCGCGCATCGACCGCGCGGAGGACGTCGCACGCGTCCATGCCGAATGGAAGGGCGTGCCGTGCATCCTCGAGGAGCTGCTCGCGCTCGAGCGCGAGGTCTCGGTCGTCCTCGCGCGCGCGGCCGACGGCGCGACCGCGGTCTTCCCGCTCGCCGAGAACCGCCATGCGCATGGCATCCTCGACGTCACCATCGCGCCCGCGCGCGTGCCGCAAGCGATGGCGCAGGAAGCGACCGCGCTCGCGACGCGGCTCGCCGCCGAGCTGCGCTACGTGGGCGTGCTCGCGGTCGAGATGTTCATCGTGGGCGGCAAGCTCCTCCTCAACGAGATCGCGCCGCGCCCGCACAACAGCGGCCACTACACCATCGACGCGTGCCGCACCTCGCAATTCGAGCAGCACGTGCGCGTGCTGTGCGGCTTGCCGCTGGGCGATCCGTCGCAGCACACGCCCGCCGTGATGGTGAACCTGCTGGGCGACATCTGGCGCGGCGGCGAGCCGCCCTGGGAAGCGGTGCTGCGCCACGCCGGCGCGCACCTGCACCTCTACGGCAAGCGCGAGGCGCGCCCGGGCCGCAAGATGGGCCACGTCACCGTGTGCGAGGCCGCGCCGGAGCGCGCGCTCGAAGTGGCGCTGCAGATTCGCCGCGACCTCGGCATCGCCAGCGCGGGTTGAGCTTACGACCCGAAGGAAAAGCCCCATGCAAATTCGCCTGCGCCTCGCGGCGATCGCCGCGCTCCTCGCCGCCCTTCCCGCCGCGGCGGCGACCCGCGACCGTCCGGTCTCCGGCTTCCACGCGCTCACCGTATCGGTGCCCGCGCACGTCACGGTGGTGCAGGGCGATGCGGAGGGCGCGACGCTCACCGCCGACGACGACGTGCTGGCGAAGGTCGAGACGGTGGTCGACGGTGGAGTGCTGCGGATCCGCTTCCCGAAGAACGTGGAAGTGCGCCCCGTTACGCCGATCCGCATCACGGTGCGCGTGCGCTCGCTCGATTCCGTCGCGACGGCGGGCGCGGTGACCGTCGAAGCGCCGCGGCTGGAGGGACAGAGCCTCGCGGTGAAGCTCGCCGGATCGGGAAGGATCGTGCTGCCCGACGTGCGGCTCGGCGAGCTTTCGATCGACACCAGCGGCCACGCCCACGGGCTCGCCATCGGCCGCGTGGATGCGCTCGAGGTGGGCATGGCCGGCGAGGGCGAGATGAATGCCGTGCGCCTGGATGCGAAGCGCGCGACCGTGCGGATCGCGGGCTCCGCGAAAGTGGTCGTGTGGGTCCGCGATCGCCTGGATGCGTCGATCAGCGGCGCGGGCTCGATCACCTACTTCGGCGACCCGCGCGTCGAATCGCACGTCTCCGGAAGCGGTCGGGTGCAACGCACCGGCGCCGCGCCGCCTTGATGTTCGCGTGGCTCCGGCGCGCGCGCCGGCCCGCCGCGATTCCGATCGATCCGGACCTGTGGCGGCGCGCCACCGCGCCGTGGCTCTTCATGCGCGGCATGGGCGCCGGCGAATCGGAGCGCCTGCGTGCCCTGTGCGAGCGATTCCTCGCGATCAAGCGCTTCGCCGGCGCGCACGAGCTCGCGGTCTCCGAGGCGATGCGCGTGGAGATCGCGGCCCAGGCGTGCATCCTCGTGCTCGAGCTCGGCATCGAGTGGTTCGACGGATGGTCCGACGTGATCGTCTACCCGACCCAGTTCATGCCGGAGCGCGAGGTGGAGGATGACGCGGGCGTGGTGCACCTCACGCGCGATGCGATGGCGGGCGAGGCGTGGCTGGGCGGACCGGTGATCCTCTCCTACGAGGATGTCGCGCTCGCCGGCGACGCACGCTCGCGCGTGGCGGGCTACAACGTCGTGATCCACGAGTTCGCGCACAAGCTCGACATGCGCAACGGCGATCCGAACGGCTTCCCGCCGCTGCATCGCGGCATGGACGCGCGCGCATGGAAGCGGGCGTTCAGCGACGCGTATGCGGACTTCGTGCGGCGCGTGGAAGCGGCCGAGCGGCTGCCGGGACGGCGCGGCCAGGCCGCGCTCGACAAGCTTCCCATCGACCCGTACGCCGCCGAAGACGCGGCGGAGTTCTTCGCCGTGGGCTCGGAAGCGTTCTTCGAGACGCCCGAGCTCCTCGCGCCCGCGTACCCCGCGATGTACGAGCAGATGAAGCTCTTCTACCGCCAGGACCCGCTCGCCCGGCTGCGTGCCGCTAGCGCGAGCTGACGCCGCCGGTGTCCGGGTCGGTGCGGTCCATGCGGTCCTTCGAATCCTGCATGCCCTGCGCCTTCTTCTTGCCGAGCTCCTCGGCCTCGCGCATCTGGCGCTCCTCTTCCTCGGAGCGCGGCGCGGCGTCGCGCGCCTCGCGCTCGACGTCGTGCGTGCGCAGGTGCTCCTTCACGCCGCGATCGTAGTCGCGCGTCGCCTTGTAGTTGCCCTCGCCGTGCTGCTGATCGCCGCCCGCGCCCTGCTGGCGCTGCTGCGAGGAGGAGGACGCGGGGCGCTGCCGGCTTTGCTCGCCTTGTTGGCTTTGCTGGCGTTGCTCGCTCTGCTCGCTTTGCGAGTCCTGCGGGCGATTCCCGCGGCGGTCATCGGAACGCTTCATCACCGGCTCCTTGCCGGGCTCGCCGGCTGCTGTCCCTGCTGCCCGGCGTCGCCCTTCGCGTTGTCGCCTTCGGAAGGCGCCGATCCGCTGCCCGACTTCTGCGACTGCTGCGGGGCGATGGACGAGTAGTTGTGGTTCTGGCCCTCGAGCGGCATCTGCGAGCGGCTCTGGCCCTGCGTGAGGTCGCTCTGGCCGCCGGTGACCGGCGTCGTGCCCGGCGGGTCTCCGGTGGGCGGGGCGGGCTGCACGTTGATCGTCTGCGCGGAAGGATCGGGTTTGGCGGCCGGCGTGCCCGCTCCACCGCGATCGCAGGCTGCGAGAGCTGTGAGCGCGACGGCGGCGCCGAGCACGGCGGTTGCGCGGTTCAGGCTTTTCATGGGTGAGCTCCAACGTGTCACCGCGAAAGCGGCGACTCTCAAACCCAAGATAGGACGCGCCCGAAGGCGCGGTTATCGGACAGCCCCTGCACGGCGCGTAGGAGGCGGCCTAGGCCCACGCAGGAGCGCGCGGGCGAGCGATCAGAGGAAGAGGACGGCGGGGAACACCGCGATCGCCAGCACGATGAGCACCCATTCGCAGTTCCAGCGCTTCAGGTGCCCGGTGTAGTGCAGGATGATCGCGGCGATCGCGAAGACGTAGAAAGCGGCGAGAAGCATTTTTGTTTTCTCCTCCCTGTGTGCCGCCAAGGATACAGGAAAGGAATTCCGGGGCCTAGACGGCGTCCTCGCCTGTCTCCCCGGTGCGGATACGCACCACCTGCGCCACGTCGAACACGAAGATCTTGCCGTCGCCGATCTTGCCGGTGCGCGCGGCCTTCACGATCGCGTCCATCGCCTTCTCGACCAGGCCGTCGGCCACGACCACCTCGACCTTCACCTTGGGCAGGAAATCGACGACGTACTCGGCGCCGCGGTAGAGCTCGGTGTGGCCTTTCTGGCGGCCGAAGCCCTTCACCTCGGTGACCGTGAGCCCGGATACGCCGATCTCGGAGAGGGCCTCGCGCACCTCGTCCAGCTTGAACGGCTTCACGATCGCTTCGATCTTCTTCATGTCCTCGAACGGGCCCGAACCGCGGGAAACGCGATGGTAACACTTCCGGCGCGCGCTCCCGCCTAACGCTTCGCGCCGTCGGGACGGAACCCGCTGGTGATGGGATAACGCCAGTCCTTGCCGAACGCCCGCGGCGTGATGCGGATGCCGGGCGGGGCCTGGCGGCGCTTGTACTCGTTCCTCTGGATGAGGCGCACCACCTGGCGCACCGCCTGCATGTCGTAGCCCATGCCGGCGATCTGCTCGGGCGACATGTCGCGCTCCATGTAGCGCTCGACGACCGCGTCGAGCACCTCGTAGGGCGGCAGGCTGTCCTGGTCGGTCTGGTCGGGACGCAGCTCCGCGCTCGGCGGGCGGTCGATCACGCGCTGCGGAATCACGCGGCCCTTGGAGTTGCGCCAGTTGGCGAGGCGGTAGACCAACGTCTTCACGATGTCCTTGATCACCGCGAAGCCGCCCGCCATGTCGCCGTAGAGGGTGGCGTAGCCGGTCGCCATCTCGCTCTTGTTGCCGGTGGTGACGACGATCGAGCCGAGCTTGTTGGAGAACGCCATGAGGAGCGTGCCGCGGATGCGCGCCTGGAGGTTCTCTTCCGTCGTGTCCTCGGGAAGGCCCGCGAACGCCGGGGTGAGCGCCGCGCGGAACGCCTCGAACATCGGCCGGATCGCGATCTCGTGGTACTCGACGCCCTGGATGCGCGCCATCTCGCGCGAATCCTCGACGCTCATCGACGCCGTGTAGTCCGAGGGCATCATGACCGCGCGCACGCGCTCGGCTCCGAGCGCGTCCACGCAGATCGCGAGCACCAGCGCCGAGTCGATGCCGCCGGAAAGGCCGAGCAGCACGCCGGGGAAGCGGTTCTTCTGCACGTAGTCGCGCACGCCCGTCATGAGCGCGCGGTAGACGGTCTCCTCCTCGGTGAGCGGCGGGGCGATCGGTCCGGTCACCGCCGCGCCCTCGAACTGCACGATGTCGATCGCCTCGCGAAAGGTCTCCGCCTGGTAGGTGAGCATGCCTTCGCCGTCGAGCGCGAAGGAGGCGCCGTCGAACACGAGCTCGTCCTGCGCGCCGGTCCAGTGCACGTAGAGGACCGGCAGCTTCGTCTCCTTCACGCGCGCGCCCATGATCTGGTAGCGCTCGGCGAGCTTCGCGCGATGGAACGGCGAGGCGTTGATGCTCACCAGGAGCTGCGCCCCGGCGGCCTTCGCCTGCGCGGCGGGCTCCGGGAACCACAGGTCCTCGCAGATGGTGACGGCGATCCTGCGGCCCTGGACCTCGATCACGCACGGGCGGTTGCCGGTCTCGAAATAGCGCTTCTCGTCGAACACGTTGTAGTTCGGCAGGCGCTGCTTGAAGTACACCTTCTCGACGCGCCCGCCGCGCAACACCGCCGCGGCGTTGTAGCGCGTACGTCCCTCGCGATGCGGGTAGCCGACGACGACCGCGATGTCGAGGCAGTAGGGCGCGAGCTTCATCAGCTCGGCCTGGCACTGGTCGCAGAAGTCGTCGCGCAGCAGCAGGTCCTCGGGCGGATAGCCCGAGAGCGCGAGCTCGGGAGTCACGACGAGGGCGGCTCCGGCGGAGCGGGCGGCTTCGATCGCGCGGCGGATGCGGTCCGCGTTGCCGGCGAAATCGCCCACGGTCGTGTTGATCTGGGCGACGGCGATCTTCATCGGGGCGCGGGGAATGCCAGGGGGCGGCTAGAATCCGGGAAGGACTCAATTATAGCGACGTGCAATCCCTGCGCATCCTCGAATCGCTCGACGGCGTCGATCCCGCTCGCTGGGACGCGCTCGCGCTCGGCAATCCGACGCTCTCGTTCGCGTTCCTCGATAGCCTGCACCGAACCGGCTGCGCGTCGGCCGCGAGCGGCTGGGCACCGTGCTATCCCACGCTCTGGGAGGGCGATCGGCTGGTGGGCGCCGCGCCGGCGTACGCGAAGTCGCATTCGTTCGGCGAATACGTGTTCGACTGGGCCTGGGCCGACGCCTACGAGCGGCACGGCATCGCCTATTACCCGAAGCTCCTGTGCGCGGTGCCGTTCACGCCGGCCACCGGCACGCGCCTCCTCGCCGAGGACGAGGCGTCGCGCGCCGCGCTCGCACGCGCGATGCTCGCCATGGCGCGCGACTCGCATCTCTCTTCGCTGCACGTGCTCTTCCCCGACGAGCGCGACGCACGCACGCTGCGCGAGCTGGGCTTCCTCGAGCGCCGCGGCGTGCAGTTCCACTGGAGCAATCCCGGCTATGCCTCGTTCGACGCGTTCCTCGCCGAGCTCTCGCACGACAAGCGCAAGAAGATCCGCCAGGAACGGCGCCGGGTGGCGGAGTCCGGCGTGCGGCTGCGCCGGGTGACGGGAGGCGAGGCGCGCGAGCGCGACTGGGATTTCTTCACGGCGTGCTATCGGCGAACCTACCGCGCGCACCGCTCGACGCCGTACCTCGACCGCGCATTCTTTGGCACAATCGCACAGCGCATGCCCGACAACCTCCTCCTCGTGGTCGCCGAACGCGACGGCCGCCCGATCGCCGCGGCGCTCGACATCTTCGGCGCCGGCACGCTCTACGGCCGCTACTGGGGCAGCGTCGAGCCGGTGCCGGGCCTGCACTTCGAGGCGTGCTATTACCAGGCGATGGAGTTCTGCATCGAGCGTGGCATCGCGCTCTTCGAGGGAGGAGCGCAGGGAGAGCACAAGCATGCGCGCGGCTTCCTCCCCGAGGCGACCCGCTCGTTCCACTGGCTCGCGCATCCCGCGTTCGAGCGCGCGATCGACGACTTCCTCGCGCGCGAAGGCGCGGGCATCGACGCCTACGTGGACGAGCTGAACGAGAGGAGTCCGTTCCGACAGGCAAACGGCGACGAGGGAACCACAGATGAACACGAATAGCCTGTAAAGGGTCTTCGAACGCCGCCATGAGGACCATGATCCTCGATTCGAAGATCATCTGTGTTCATCCGTGTGCATCTGTGGTTCCACCGATCTTCGAGTCACTTCCAGGCGCTTGCGAACTCCTTCCAGTGGGGCGCTTCCTGCGCCGCCAGGAAATCGCGCAGCATCTGTACCTCGCGCGCGTAGGCCTCGGGCGTGAGCAGCCCACGCACGAGCTGGAAGCGCTGGTAGAGCGCGTAGGTGTTCGCGACGTCGGTCTCGCAGTAGTTGCGGATCGCCTCGATCTCGCCGTTCTTCCACGCGGCGTATACCCTGGAGCCGTCCATGCCGAGCTTG
>Ga0134126_10001371_pt1 | contig 30903 bp, 26 predicted proteins | sample KB31752_FD_96881 | JGI IMG/M metagenome (GOLD analysis project Ga0134126, IMG submission 96881) | Terrestrial soil microbial communities with excess Nitrogen fertilizer from Kellogg Biological Station, Michigan, USA - KB3-175-2 | ecosystem: Environmental > Terrestrial > Soil > Unclassified ... | reverse complement strand
ATTACAACGTTGTGGCGATGCTGTAGCGAATCACTTGTAGCGCCTAGCGCCTTCACCCCATGGCCATCTCCGCTCCGGAAATCGCATCGGCCCCCGAGTCGCTCCCGGCCAAGGCGGCCGCAAATCGTGATTATCCCGGCGCGCTGATCGTCGTCGAAGGAATTGACGGCTCGGGAAAAAGCACGCAGCTTCACTTGCTGAAGCGCTGGTTCGAAATCGGCGGGTATCGCATCCACTTCACGGAGTGGAACTCCTCGCCCCTCGTCAAATCGGCCACGCGCCGTGGCAAGCAGCGCCGGCTGCTCACGCCCGCCACTTTTTCTCTGCTCCACGCGGCCGATTTCGCGGACCGTTGCGAACGCCAGATTCTGCCGCTTCTGCACGGCGGCTATCTCGTCCTCGCCGATCGCTACATCTACACCGCCTTCGCCCGCGACGCAGCCCGCGGCTGCCCGCCGCATTGGCTGCGCAATCTCTATAGCTTCGCGCCCCTACCGGACATCACCTTTTATTTCCGCGCCCCGCTGGACGTCGCCGTGAACCGCATCGTCGCCGGCCGGCCCAAGCTGAAGTATTACGAAGCCGGTATGGACCTGGGCCTTTCGCTCGATCGCGCGGAAAGCTTTCGCGTCTTTCAGGAGCGGATTCTGCGGAATTATGACCAGATGATTGAGACGGATAATTTCGTGCTGATGGACGGCACTATGCCCGTTAACACGCTTCAGAAGCAAATGCGCCGGATCGCCGCCGAGCGCATCACCCTCTCTCAATTCGCGCCTAAAAAGAAGAAACGATGAAGCGCACCCAGCGCCAAGCAACAGCGCCCTCCAACGGAAGGCCATCGAAATCCACGCACCGCCAGAAAGCCCGGGCGGAGGCGCCCTCGCGCTTTTACGGCGCCGCGCTGCCCGGCGTAAATCCCGAGGAACTCGGCGGCTCTCTGATCGTGCTCGAGGGCTCGGACGGTTCCGGCCGCTCGACCCAGGTTTCCCTGCTCACCGAATGGCTCGAGGCGCAGGGGTTCGCCGTCCAAACGATGGGCCTCCGTCGCTCGTTTCTGGTCGGCGATGATATTGACGCGCTCATGGCGGAAAACGCCGTCACCCGCCTGACGCTCGCCCTCATGTACAGCACCGATTTCTTCGATCAGCTCGAGCGCCGCATCCTGCCCGCGCTCCGCTCCGGGCTGGTGGTTCTCGCGGATCGTTATATCTTCACGCTGATTGCGCGTTCCGCGGTGCGCGGCATCAGCCGCGATTATCTGCACGGAATTTATGAACTCGCGCTGCGCCCGGAATTAACCTTCTGGCTCAACGTGCGTCCCGAGGCAGCCTTCGATCGCGAATTCAAGAAGTCCCATTCCATCAGCTACTGGGAATCCGGGCGCGACATGTCCCTTTCGAACGACCTCTTTCAGTCGTTCGTTCGTTATCAATCCATGATGAAGCGCGAATTCGAATACCTCTCGAAGCGCCATGATTTTTTGGAAGTGGATGGCGAAGGAAGCGTTTCCGAGGTAAACCGCGTCCTTCGCAAGCGCATTGCCGCGCATCTCGGCATCCGGAGTACGCAGTATCATCCCTCGCGCGCCCTCGCGCATCTCTGGCCCTAGGAACTTGGCGGCCCCGGTCCAATTAGCGGCGATTGACGCAGGTTCGAACGCGATCCGGCTCTCCATCGCACGCGCCACTTCGCCGCACTCCCTTCGCGTCCTCGATAGCGAACGCGCCGCCGTGCGCCTCGGCCATCATGCTTTCACGCGCCGCCGCATCGAGGACGAAACCATCTCCCGCGCCGTTCGAGCCTTTCGCTATTTCCGCGAGAGCATGGACCGTTATGACGTGAAGACCTGCCGTGCCGTTGCCACAGCGGCGGCCCGCGAGGCGCGCAATTGCCACCAACTAATCGAGCGCATCCGCCGGAAAACCGGCATCGAATTGGAAGTCATCGGCAGCGAGGAGGAAGCTCGCCTGGTCTGCGCCGGCGTCCGCTGGGCCCTCGGCGGGATGGTTCGGCCGCGTCTCATTTTCGATTTGGGCGGAGGCAGCCTCGAACTGAGCTTCTTCCGCCGCGGCGCGCTCGAAAAGCGCGTGGGCCTGCCGCTCGGCACGATCCGGTTAATGGAGACCTACTCCATTTCCGGGGCGATTGACGAAGATAGCGCCCATCGCCTGCGCCACCATATACGGTCCATATTCCAGAGCGTCATGCCCGTGCCGCCCAGCCTTTCGCACGCCGCCGTGGTTGCCTGTGGCGGGAATGCCGAGGCCCTAGCGCGCATCGCTGGGGGGCCGATGTTCGGCGGAACCCCCACCATCAACGTGCACCGGCTTCGCGAACAGGCCTGGCGTATCCTGGAATTGGACGTTCCCGGGCGAATGCGCGCCTATCGCGTGCGCCAGGATCGCGCGGAGGTGCTCGGCATCGCCGCCATTGTCATCACCACTCTGGCGAAATGGTTCGATCTGCGCTCGATGCTTGTTCCCGGTGTCGGCGTGCGCGAGGGGATTCTGCTTGGCCTTATCTCTCAGCAGTATTCCGCGGAAATCGAATCCGAGGAGCAGCGAGTGCTGGCCGGCAAGCTGGTCGAGGGGGCGCGATGGTTCGGCCGCCGCTTCGCATACGACGCAGTGCACGCCGAGCAAGTCGCGAATGTTGCGCTTTCTCTTTTCGATCAGTTGCGCCCGCTGCACGGCCTCGGCCCTAACCAGCGAGTGATGCTGCACGTTGCAGCACTGCTTCACGACGTTGGCCATTTCGTCAGCAGGAAATCGCATCACCGCCATGGCGAATATCTGATCCGCCACGGCGAATTGCCTGCCCTGCGCGGCTGGCGGCGCGATATGGCCGCATCGCTCGTCCGCTATCACAACTCGAAATCCGAGCCGGACGCGGCCCATCCCTCGTACGCGGCGCTCAATAGCGAAGGCCGCCGTGCCTCGCGCGTGCTCGCCTCGCTACTTCAAATTGCGGAAAAGCTAGAATCCGAACATGCCACTCGCGCGCCGGACGTGCCCGAAGTGGAAGTCCACGTCGCCGGTCGCCGGGCGATTTTCGCGGTTCGCGCTGCCCCGGATGCGCGGCTCGATATCGCCGGCCTGCAGCGCAAAGCCGAGCTCTTCGAGCAAGAGTTTCATCTGACGCCGGTCTTCCGCCGTGCGCAAAGGAAGGAAAAGGTGGCTTGACATGTTTCTGTACCTGGTTCGCCACGGCGTGGCCGTGGATCGCGACGATCCCAGTGCCACGCCGGATCCGGAACGCCCGCTAACGCCCAAAGGCGTCCAGAAGACGCGTGCTGCGGCCCTCGGCGTGAAAAAAATGGGAATTAAGCCGGACCTTCTGATCTCCAGTCCGTACCTGCGCGCCGCGCAAACGGCCGAAATCTTTGCCGAAGCCCTCGGGTTCGCCCCCGAAAAGATTCACGTCAGCGATGCTCTGAAGTCATCCGCAAGCCCAGCGGAGATCGTAAAGGAGCTGTCGCGTCTGAAAGCGAGAGAAGTGATGTGCTTCGGGCACGCGCCGCAACTGGACCTTTTGATCGCGCACCTGGTCGGCGTGCGCACCGCATTTACGGAGCTGAAGAAGGCCGGAGTCGCCTGCCTCGAGGCATCCGCACCCCATGGAAACTGGACGCTGTGCTGGCTTGCCGTCCCTAGGCTCCTGCGCGATCTCGGCGATTAGGCAGCGGACTCAAGCGCTCCTTTTCTCCGGAAATCGTGCAGCCGCGATCACCTGTCCCGCATGAAATCCCGCCCGCCACTGGCTCCAAATCGAATGGGGGCCCTCGGCTCTGGCCAGAAAGCGCTCCAGGCGCTGCTTTCTCTCGGCGGCTATCTTTTCGCTCCATTCGGCGATCGGGAGCTCGCCTGTCTCCGCCGCCTGTCCGTGCAACTCGCGCTCCAGCACGTCCAGATCGTGCACATCCCCGAGCATGTCCTGCGCGAATTTCAAACCCTCAGCCCAAGCCTCATATCTCTGCGGCAGAAAATTCTCGACCACGTATCGAAATCCCTTGATCCCGATTCGCAGCCGGTGCCAGGCTGCGCTCGTAGGCGCTTTCACGGCGCGGCGATACTGTTCCTGCGCTGCGTTCAACCTGGCAAGCGCCAGCCTCTGAAACACCACGCTTTCCAGCGGAAAGAACTGTGCCTTGGACGCGAGCCTCCGCGCCAGCTTGCGCCAGGCCTTCGCGTCAAAATCGTCCAGCGCTGCGGCCGCCGCGCGACGATACCGCCGTTCCTTGCGTGCAAGCGGTCGCAACATGCGCTTCCGCACCGGATCGCCCCCTTCAGATAGCTGCTTCACCCATGCCCGCTCCACCTGTACATCCCGCAAATCGCCAAGCGCGTGAAATAAGTCCCGGCTGGACTTCTTTAGCCTGCGCCAGCCCGCGTTGGGATTCACTTCGCGCAAGGCGTCCGCCATCGTCCGGCAGCGGCGAAGCGCCACTCGCAGATCGTGAACATCGTCCACCCGCCATCGGGAATCAACCCTCTTGGCTCGTTCCGCCGCGCGCTCCATCCACACTTCTATTCCCGCGCATTTTGCCGTAATTCCTGTTGGCAGGGAGATCGTCAGCACCATCACCGCTCCAAGGGGGCAAAATCCATCATACCCCCGCGCCGCCGCACCTCGCATTCCCGCCGCTCGTTAACCGTTGCGGCAGCATTCATTGACACGCATTCAATCGCGGCATAGACTCGCTTGGAAAATTAAACTGGGTCGCGGAGATTGGAAGGCCGTGAAAATCGGCCACGGTCCCGCCACTGTGATCGGTCGGCGCTGTAAACGGAATCCCACTGGCAGTTTTGGAAACGCCACTGCCGGGAAGGGCATCCCGATTTTTAATCGGGATGGCAGCGCTCGCGTTCTCGCCGCGCTATTTGCGGCGAAAAGGCCGAAAGTCAGGAAACGACGCGAGCCGGTGAAGCAACACTCTTCGCGAGAGAGGGTGTCGCCATGCGCCTCGCTCTTTTCGCGAGGCTTTTTTGTTGTACGGGGAGTTTTTCGCCGCATGTTCCGACGATCGGTCCTGGCTTTGATCGCTGCCAGCGCAGCGCTCCTTTTGGGCGCGGCAGCACGCGCCTCCGCTTCACTGCCCGCCCGTGGCGCCGCTTCCACTCGCGTGCTCACTGACGAAGTCGGCCGCCGCGTCACCATTCGCGGCAAGGTGCGCCGCATCGTCACTCTCTCTCCGGATTTGACGGAGACCATCTACGCGCTGGGCCTCCAAAATGAACTCGTCGGCGACACGGATTATTGCGACACGCCGCCCGCGGCGAAGCTCAAGCCGCACGTCGGCTCGGCTCGAGAGCCGAATTTAGAAGCCGTGATCGCTCTGCATCCTGATCTCGTGCTCGCGAGCGGCACAATCAACTGGCTGCAGACGGTCGAGGCGCTCACGCGCGCCGGTCTCGCCGTCTACACCGCTTATCCGCGCACCGTCGACGGCATGCTGACCTCCTTCGAACACATCGCCGACGCAGCAGGCGCCGCCCCGCGCGGCGTTGCCCTTGAGGCGAATTTGCGCAAGCGGCTGGCCGCGGTGCATTCTGCGCTCGCCGGATCGCCCGCCGCTCGCGTCCTGTTCGTCGAATGGGAAAGCCCGCTGATGACCATCGGCCGGAACACATTCATTGCCGATGCCCTGCGCCGCGCTGGCGCAGAATCCGTGATCGAGTCGCGGCAAAATTGGCCAGATATCAGTATCGAGGAGGCGCTCCGCCTTCAGCCGGACTACATCATCTTCCCCGCCGATAGCGGCGAATCAAGTGCACACCGCCTCGCGGAGCTTCGCGCGCAATCCGGCTGGGACGCGCTCGATGCCGTCAAGCTCGGCCGCGTCGAGGTGGTTAGCCAGCAAATCGAACGCCCATCGGTCGGACTGGTGGATGTGATCGAAAAGCTGGCGCACGATCTTCATCCAGGCGCGTTCGCTGAGCACGCGTCGGCGGCCGGATGCGAAGGGAATGGCGGCGCATGCGCCCTCTGACGCCCAAGCGCATCATCGGTAGCTGCGCCATCCTCTGCGCCGTGTTGTTCGTTGCCGTCGTGTTTTCACTCCGCACCGGCGCATACCCCATTTCGATTCGCGATATCGTCCTCACGCTATTTCACGGAATCATTGGCCGCCGCGATCAGGTGCCTTCCGAGTTCTGGTCCGTCGTGTTTACGATTCGCCTCCCGCGAATCGCGCTCGCCATTTTGGTTGGCGCGGCGCTCTCCACCGCCGGCGCGGGCTTTCAGGCGCTTCTGCGGAACCCGCTCGCCGATCCCTACGTGCTCGGGGTTTCGAGCGGTGCGGCCTTGGGTGCGATCCTCAGCCTGATTTTCGCCCCTCACACAGTAGGAGCGATTCAGGTCGCCGCCTTCATTGGCGCCGGCCTCACGATCGCCGCCGTCTATTTCCTCGGCAGGCGAGGAGGACAGCTCGATAGCGCCACGCTCCTTCTCGCCGGCATCGTCGCCGCATCTTTTCTCTCCGCCATCATCATGTTCCTGATGACCACCATTACCGGCCACGAATTGCGCGGCATGGCCTTCTGGCTCATGGGAGACCTCAGCGCCCCCCCGCCTGCTTCGAACGTGCTCGGCTGGTTCGGCTTCCTCTTCCTCGCGTTCTTTATCGCGGCCGGCGCCATCTACAGCACGTCTTCGGATTTGAATCTGATTCTGACGGGCGAGCAGGAAGCGCGCCACCTCGGCGTCAACGTTAATCGCGTGAAGCTGGTGGTCTACGTGGCCGCTTCCGTGCTCACGGGCCTTGCTGTTTCCGTCAGCGGCGCCATCGGTTACGTCGGCCTGCTCGTGCCCCACGTGATGCGCATGCTCTTCGGCTCCGATTACCGCATGCTTATTCCGGCCTCCGCGATCGGGGGAGCGGTCGCCATCGTCTTTGCGGACATGCTGGCCCGAACCATCGTCGCGCCCACCGAACTGCCCGTTGGGGCGATGACGGCCGTCGCAGGCGCACCCGTATTCATTTACCTGATGCGCCGGCGAGTGCGATGAACGCGAATTCCCGGAGCTGACCCAGTTCGGAATTTTTGCAGAGCGAAAAGGACGTTTGCTTGGCAAGTTCGCAACAAGCCGTGGCGGTGAAAGATGCAGCGCCGCGCCTGCGCGTCGAGCAGGCAAGTTTCGCTTATTCCGCCACGGACCGCTCCGCGCCGGCCTTCTCCCTCGGCCCAATCAGCTTCGAAGCCCATCGCCGCGAGATGGTCTCAATCCTCGGCCCCAACGCAAGCGGCAAATCCACCCTGCTGCGATTGATTGCCGGCGTGCTGAGGCCGCTTTCCGGCCGCATCGAAGTGGATGGAGCGGAGGTGACTGCTCTCGAAATGCGCCTGCGCGCCCAGCGCATCGCCCTCGTCTCGCAGGAAAGCGAACTGCTCTTCCCACTGCGCGTTTGGGAATACGTACTGCAAGGCCGCTACCCCTACGGCCGCCGCCTGCGCTTCGAATCCAGCGACGATTGCGTGCTCGCCGGAAATGCGCTCGCCCAGGTCGGCGCCGACCCGCTGCGCGACCGCTGGATGGACCAAATTTCCGGCGGCGAAAAGCAGCGCGTGATCCTCGCGCGTGCCATGGCGCAGCAGCCCTCGCTCCTGCTGCTCGACGAACCTACCCAGCACCTCGATATCGGCGGAAAATTGGAATTGCTGCGCCGCCTGCGCCGCCTCGCCGACGAAAACCGCTATACGGTCATCGTTGTGACCCACGAGCTGAACCTGGCCGCGGAATTTTCAGACCGTATCGTCCTCATGCATCGCGGAAAATGCCTGCGCGTAGGCGCGCCCGCCGAAGTCTACGAACGCGGCTTGATCGAGGAGGTTTTCGAGGCGCCCGTCGAGGTGGAAATTCGCCCCAGCGGCCGCCCTCGAGTGGTTTTGCGCGGATAACTCGTCCGCGCTTTCCAGCGAAGTGCGAAATGCCTTCGCAAGCGGCGCTCTTTGCATCGCAAGGCGCGCCGTCCACAATCACGGAGACTTCGTGCACGGGAAGACGGTGAAATGCCGTCGCCGCCGCGCGACTGTAAGGCGAAGCAATTCGGCGCAAGCCACTGTTCCACGCCGCGAATCGTACCATTCGCAGCCGGAATGGGAAGGTTGCACCGCCCCCGAATTTGGGGAGTTCTCGCCAAGCCAGGAGACCGGCGAAGTCTCAATCCCGCTCCGCGCGTCTGCGCGGCACAGGACAACTTCAGCTCCCGCGCGAGAGGGAGAGGAGGAAAAATGAGACTGCCACACCTGTTGGTGCTTGCCTTAGTAATATCCTTCGCCGTTTTGTCCGCGCCGCCCGCAATCGCTCAAGCCGAAAAGAACGCAACCCTCGTGGGAAGACTCACAGACCCAAGCGGCGCCGCCATCGCCGGAGCAGTCGTGGCCGCCAAGCCCCTCGATTCCAGCGGCAGGTCCGCCCAGGCAAAGAGCGGCCCCGGCGGCCGCTTCTCTCTCACGCTCGCGCCGGGCCCCTACCGCGTCCGGATCGAGCGAACGTATTTCGCGCCACTGGAGGGGCGTTTCGCGCTCGTCGCCGGTGAGACGCGCACCTGGAACGCGCGCCTCAATTTGCAGCCGCTCTCCTCCAACGTTACCGTCACCGCCGCCGCCGAGCCGCAAACCTTGCAGGCCACCGCCGCCCCAGTTGACGTAATCACGCGAACGCAAATTGACGACCGCCAGGAGATCTTCCTCACCAGCGCCCTCGCGGCCGTTCCCGGCGTCAGCTTCTCGCAACTCGGCCCGCTCGGCGGCGTCACTTCCTTTTTCCTCGACGGCGGAAATTCCAATTACACGAAGTTCCTCGTGGATGGCGTTCCCGTCAACGAGCCAGGCGGCGCGGTAGACCTATCGGATTTCACCCTCGATGGCGTGGACAAAATCGAAGTGGTTCATGGCGCCTCGAGCGCCCTTTACGGCTCCGATGCCATGGCCGGCGTGGTGCAGATATTCACCCGTCGCGGTGAAACCCGCGTTCCGCTCATCACCGTCGAAAGCGACGGCGGCGCCTTCGGCACCGGCCACGGCGCGGCCGGCATCAGTGGCCTCGCGGGCAAACTCGACTACGCCGTCTCCGCCGGCTATTTCGGCAGCAGCGGCCAGGGACAGGACAGCTTCTTCCGCGATACCACCCTCTCGGGAAATTTCGGATGGACCTTCTCGCAAGGCAATTCCCTCCGCCTCGTGCTGCGAAATAACTCCAGCGATGCGGGTCAGCCGGGCCAGACACTTCTCGGCCCGCCCGTGCCCGGGCAAACCACCGGCCTCCACGATTTCTCCTCCGGGCTCACTTGGAATTTCACCACCGGGGCGCATTGGCAGCACCGCCTCTCCGGCTTCGAGTGGCGCTTCCTCGAAACGAACGTCTCGCCCTTTGGCGTTTTTTCCCCTCGCTATAATCGCGCCGGCATCGAAGAGCAGTCCACCTACCTCTTCCACCAGGGCGGCGTCACCATCGGCTACGACTATGAAGTCGAAAATGGCCCCACCGAAGGACGCCACAATCAAGCCGGCTATTTCGAGGCGCGCCGCCAGTTCGGCTCGCGTCTCACGGCGATTCTCGGCGGCCGCGAGGAAGACAATGGCTTCTTCGGCCTCCGCTTCGTGCCTCGCGCCGGTGCTTCCTACTTCCTCCGCCGCGGCCACGAGATGGTCGGCGCCACGCGCCTCCGCGTCTCCTACGGCCAGGGCATCAAAGAGCCGGATATTCTGCCGCGGGATTGCGGCCCGCAACTCGATCCCGAGCGGAGCAGCACCCTCGAAGCGGGCCTCGATCAAGCCTTCGACTCGGATCGCTTCCATTCGTCCGCCACCTTCTTCCACAACGATTTTCGCGATATCGTCAGCTTTGCCTCCGTGGCCTCATCGCCGAATTGCCCCGCATTTTTCGGCAGCTATTTCAATACGGACGAAGCACGCGCCGACGGAATGAGAGCCGCCCTCAACGCAAGGCTGCTACGCTGGCTCTCCATCAGCGCCGCCTACGCCTACGACGACTCCAAAGTTCTCAAAGCCCCCAACGCCTTTGACCCGGCGCTCGCCGCGGGAAACCGTCTCTTCAAGCGTCCGCTGCATTCCGCCACTTTCTCCGCCAACGCCCGCTTCCGCAAAATGACGTGGAATCTCGCCGGATATTACGCGGGCAGAACCGCGGATAGCGATTTCCTCGGCCTCGGCATCACCAGCGCTCCCAGTTGGGTTCGCTGGGACTTGGCAAATAGCATTCAACTTGGCCACGGCCTCTCAACGATCGCCCGCGTGGAAAATCTCTTCAATCGCCACTATCAAATCGCGGTCGGCTATCCGGCCTTGCGCCTCAATTACCGCCTCGGATTGAAATACACCTGGGGAGGCGAATAGCCGCACTTCGCGCGCCGGGGCGGGTCGTTAAAGGCCCGCCCCTCGGATGCTATAATCGCCGCTGGAAGCCCGTGAGCCCCACAGCCGAAGTGCCCAAAATCGCGCCCGAAATCCTCGCGCGCTACGAGCCCGTGATCGGCCTCGAGGTCCACGCTCAGCTCGATACAATCACGAAATTATTCTGCGCCTGCTCCACCAAGTTCGGCGCCGCCCCTAACGCAAACACCTGCCCGGTTTGCCTCGGCTTGCCCGGCGCCCTTCCCGTCCTCAATAAGCGGGCGCTCGATCTCGCCATGCGTGCCTCGCTGGCCTTGCGCTGCACGATTCAGCCTCGCTCGCGATTCGCACGGAAGAATTATTTCTATCCCGATCTGCCCAAGGGCTATCAAATTTCCATGTACGAGTTGCCGCTTGCCACCAGCGGAGCCATCGAAATCGAATGGAATGGCGAGTCCAAGCGCATCGGCGTCACCCGCCTTCACATGGAGGACGACGCCGGCAAGAGCCTGCACGAAGGATTTCCCGATTCCGATCTCTGGAGCTATATTGATTTCAATCGCTGCGGCATGCCGCTCATCGAGATCGTCTCCGAGCCGGACCTGCGTTCTCCCGCCGAAGCCTATGCCTATCTGAACACGCTCAAGCAGATACTCGAATACACCCAGGTCAGCGATTGCAATATGGAGGAAGGCTCGCTCCGCTGCGATGCCAACGTCAGCGTTCGCCTCCGCGGCGCGGAGCGATTCGGCACCAAAGCCGAAGTGAAAAACCTGAATTCCTTCCGTTATCTCCAGCACGCCCTCGAATACGAAATCGAACGGCAGATCGGCGTTCTCGAAGCGGGCGGCGGCATCGCCCAGGAAACCCGCCTCTGGAACGTAGCTGGCGGCCGCACCGAGCCGATGCGCTCCAAGGAGTTCGCCCACGATTACAGGTATTTCCCCGATCCCGACCTGCTCCCGGTGACGATTTCCGAAGCCGCCATTGCCGAAACTCGCGCGGGAATGCCCGAACTGCCGGACGCTCGCCGCGCGCGCTTTCTGCGCGATTACGGCATCACGCCGTATGATTCCGGCGTGCTCACTGCCACGCGATCCCTTGCGGATTATTTCGAAGCGGCCGTGCAGGCAGGCGCGCCCGCCAAGCCCGCCGCGAATTGGATATCGGTCGAGCTTCTGCGCTTGCTCAATGATGCGTCCGCGGAAATTTCCGATTGCCCGGTGCCCGCCGCCGGCATGGCCGAACTGCTCCGCAAGGTCGAAGCGGGCGAAATCACCGCCGCCAGCGGGAAAAAAGTCTTCGCGAAGATGTTCGCAAGCCGCAAAAGCGCCGCGGAAATCATCGCCGCCGAAGGCCTCGCGCAAATCACGGATGCCGATGCGATTGAGAAAATCGCGCGCGCCGTGGTCGCGAAGAGCCCGGACAACGTCGCGAAATTCCGCTCCGGCAGCGAAGGTGTATTCAAATTTTTTGTCGGCCAGGTGATGCGGGAAACTCGCGGCCAGGCAAATCCCCAGCTCGTGAACGACGTTCTAAAGCGCGTGCTCGCGGAATCCTGAGCGCGCCCGGCCCCAGCGATCCCGTGGAGCACTTCTCGGAGAAGAGACGATGCTGAAAGCAGGCGATAAAGCCCCCGATTTTCGCGCCGTCGCGGACGACGGAAAGCCCCTCTCGCTCGAGGATTTTCGCGGGCGTGGCCTCATCCTCTATTTTTTCCCTAAGGCGAATACACCCGGTTGAACCAACGAAGCGTCCGAGTTTCGTGACGCCATGAAGAAGTTCCAGGCCCTGAACACAGCCGTCGTCGGCTGCAGCGCCGATCCCGTTCAAGCGCAGGCGAAATTCAAGGAGAAGCACGCCCTGAATTTCCCGCTCCTCGCGGATACGGAATTCCGCGTCATCGAAGCCTATGGCGCCCGCCGCATGAAGACCTTTCTCGGCAAATCGTTCCTCGGAATCATGCGTACCACTTTCTGGATCGGTCCCGATGGGAAAATCCGCAAAATTTGGGAGAAGGCCCCGTCGAAGGGGCATGCCGAAGACGTCTTGCACTCGGTCGAGGACGCCTCGCGCGGCGCCGGCGCTAAATAATCACGCGAAATCCGTCTCCATCCGGCCCGTCGCTCTCGATCAGCGCATTGTCAATCAGCCGCGTACTCCCCACAACGCCTGCCAGCAGCGCATACGCCCTGCCGTGCAGCGTGGTCAGCGGCTCGAATGTCTCCTTGCCCACAAGCTCTGCATAATCCAGCCGCACGCGCTGCTCCGCATCCAATACCCGGCGCGACGCGGCGACCAGCCGCGCAGCGGTGCGTTCGCCGGCAGCGATCTCATCTCGCATCGCGCACAGACTTCGATAAAGAGCCGTCGCCGCCGTGCGATCCTCGCCTCGCAGATACACGTTGCGCGACGAAAGCGCCAGCCCATCCGCCTCGCGCACAATCGGGCATTCCGCGATTTCCGCGCTCAGATTCAAATCCGCCGCCATTTGCCGGATTAATCGTAGCTGTTGCGCATCCTTCCGCCCGAAAAATGCGATGGATGGCTGCACGATTTCCAGCAGCTTCATCACCACCGTCGTCACGCCGCGAAAATGCCCTGGTCGCGACCGCCCTTCCAGCCGCTCGCTCAAGCCCTCCACGCTTACCCCGGTGCAAAATCCGCGCGGATACATCTCTTCCGCGTCCGGCGCAAACACGCAGTCCACACCCAGCGCCTCCAAGGCCGCGCAATCCGCCTCGAAGCTTCGCGGATATTTCTGAAAGTCCTCGGAAGGTCCAAACTGCTTGGGATTGACGAAAATCGAGACGGTCACGGGGGAACATTGGCCCAGCGCGGCGCGAACCAGCGAAAGGTGCCCCTCATGCAGCGCGCCCATCGTAGGCGCCAGGCCGGCAATGCGCCCCGCATCCCGCGCCTCGCGTCCGCGCTGCTTCATCCATTCAACTGTGCGGATGATCTCCACGAGGGGCGTCAGCTCAGCGGCTTGCCCGAACGCTCGCGATAGAAGCCAATCAGGTCCGTGGCGACCGGCGTGGCGCCCAACTGCCTCAGCATGATCGTCACCTGTCCGCGATGATACGTCCCGTGGTTTGCCACGTGCAGCAGCACCTCCCGCACGGGACTTGAAAACGTGTGTCCTTTCATGTTCCGGTAGTCCAGGCTGCGTTCGAGCTCCTCCGGAGTCAGCGCGCGAACCCTCGCCAGCAACTCCGACGCAATCGCCTGCCAGCGAGCCCGCAGCGCAGAAAGATCGGCGAAGGTCTCAGCCGGATAGGCGGAAGGCGAGCGGCCCTGCCAGCGCTCGCTCCATACCCACTCGGCCAGCATGATGTGTTGCAGCGTATCTCGCACCGAAGGATAGCTCGCGCCCAGGGCGCGCGTGAATTGCTCGCCGCTTAATTGCCCGCATGCATCCAGCACCCGCCGGTTAGCCCAGGCGTTGTATTCGTAAACCTCGCGAATGTCTTCCGGATTCATCGTGGCTTCGCTTCCCCTTTTGCGCTTCCGGCCGGCAGGCCCGCGGCGTGAAACGATTCCGCATCCGATGGAAATCGCCCGGCACGCACGTCGTCGCAATATTCCGCCGCCGCGCGCGAAATTTCCGCCGCCACATTTGCATACCGTCGCGCGAATTTCGGCGTGTGCCCCGGCGTAAGCCCCACAAGGTCGTGGAACACCAGCACCTGCCCGTCGCAATCCGGCCCTGCGCCGATCCCGATCGTCGGAATTCGCAGTTCCCCGGTGATCTGCGCGGCAAGCCCGCGGGGAATGGATTCGAGCACGATTCCGAAAGCCCCCGCCGCTTCCACCGCCCGCGCATCTCGTTCCAGTTGCCGTGCGCCGTCCGCCGTCTTTCCCTGCACGTGAAACCCGCCCAGCGCGTTCACCGATTGCGGCGTCAGCCCGATATGCCCCAGAACCGGAATTTCGGCCTCCGTCAATCGCGCAATCAGTTCCATCCGCCGCTCGCCGCCCTCGAGCTTCACGGCCTCCGCCCCGCCTTCTTTCACCAGTCGGATCGCATTGCGCAACGAATCCTCGATGGATACGTGGAAGCTCCCATACGGCATGTCCGCCACCACCAGCGCGCGCCGCGCCCCGCGTCGCACCGCGCGGACGTGACAGACCATCTCATCCATCGTCACGCCCAGCGTGCTCTCCTCCCCCAGCACCACCATGCCCAGCGAATCGCCCACCAGCAGAATGTCCACGCCCCCTGCATCCAGCAGTTGCGCCGTAGGGTAGTCGTACGCCGTCAAACACGTGATTTTTTGCTGACCAGCCGAATCGCCAAGAAGGAGGGTCTTGCGGGATGCGATGTCGGGCACGGTAATCTTCCCGTTGCCCGCGCGAGGAACAACGCTCATGTTTGCCTCCGGTGCCGCTCCCCAAGGGGATGCAGCCCATCAATCCCGATGCTAGCAGAATCGCGCGAGCCCCACAAACGCGCCCCCGCGCCGCCGTTTCATTCTCGCCACCCTGCCCTGCGCAGTTCCGTCAGGCCCGCGCCACCGTCGGATGCACCGGCGGTTCCACCCCGCGCCAACCCACCGGCCGCCCCACCAGCGCCTCCTTCAGCGCGCGGAAGAGCACCACGTACATCATCTGCCGGTAGTAGAAGCGCTGCAGCACCAGCGGCGCCAGCAGCGTCCAATCCTCTTTTTTCTCCAGCGCAAACGCCACCACGCACGTGAAAAGGTCAATCAGCATAAACAGCGCAAAAAAGAATAGCGACCGCTCCACGTCCTGCGAAGTCCAAAGCTGCGGCAATCGCGCCGCGTGGAATTGCGCCAGCCCCCACAGCGCCAGCGACAGCACAAACAGCAAGTCAATCACCGGCGAAACCAGCGGCAGCAGAATCTGAAACACGAACACGTTCGGTATCGCGATCCATCCCAGCGTTCCGTAGCGCGGCTTCCCTGTCGTGTCGCGATGCTTCCACACCGCCTGCAGCGTTCCAAACGTCCACCGGAACCTCTGCCGGATCAGCGCCTCCACCGTTTCCGGCACCTCCGTGCGCCCCACCGCATCCTCATCGTAGAGAATTCTCCACCCATTCCGCCGAATCGTCAGCGTCAGGTCGGTATCCTCCGCCACCGTATCGCCGGAAAACCCGCCGCTATCCCGCAGGATGCTCGCTCGCCACGCGCCCGCCGCGCCCGGCACCACTGGAATGCAGTTCAGCAGGTCAAACGCGCGCTTTTCCAGATTCTGGCTCGTGATGTATTCCAGCGCCTGCCAGCGCGTAATCCAGCGATTCCGGTTGATCACTTTCACGTTCCCGGCCACCGCCCCAATCTTCGGATCGGCGAAATGCCGCACCAGCCTCGGAATCGCCTCCGGGTCCACAATCGTATCCGCGTCAATCGAAACAATAATTTCTCCCGTCGCTTCCTGCAGCCCGTGGTTCAGCGCCGAAGGCTTGCCGTGATTCGATTGCAGCAACAGCCGCACGCGCCCGTCGCGCCCGAAGGCCGCCTGCACCAGTTCAGCCGTGCGATCCGCCGAACCGTCGTCAATCACCAGCACCTCGAGCTTCGGATAGGCGGAGGCCAGCGCCGCCTCCACCGTATCCACAATCACCGCCTCTTCGTTGTATGCCGGAATCAGCACCGTCACGTCCGGCTTATACTCCGGATGATCCTCCGGCGGCGGCCGCAATTTTTCCGCAAGCGCCAGCAGTCCGATGATCAGCGCGCGCCCGCTCACCAGCAGAATCCCGGCGATAAAAATGAACGCGATGCTCTCGCGCAGGAATCGGAACACATCGAAAATGAACGCATCCGCGCGCGCCAGCAGCCACTCCTTATGGCTCAGCGGGATCATCACCTCGGCCCGCGTCTGCCCCAGCAGGCTCGGCACCGAAACGAATTCGAAGCCCTTCGCGCGCAGCTCGTCAATAATCTGCGGCAGCGCCGCCACCGTGTGGCTGCGGTCTCCCCCGCCATCGTGCATCAGGATGATATTCCCCGGCCCAGCCTCCGCCTGCTGAACCACGCGCTGCACGATCGTCTCCGCCGCCGGCGGCGGCTTGTTCACTTCGCCCCAGTCGTGCGGATCAATCCGCGCCCCTACGATCACGTAACCCATGTCCTGCGGCACCGGCAGCATCTGGATTTCGCCCGCCGTTTCCGGCTGGTGATCAATTCCGTAAGGCGGCCGGAAGAGCAGCGTCTTCACGCCCAGATAGCTCTCCAGCAGCAGTTCGTTCAGGTTCAACTCGATCTGCAGCGAGCCTTGCGAAATTTTCTCGAAGTCCGGGTGCGTGAACGTGTGGTTGCCCACTTCGTTGCCCCACGCATACTCGCGCCTCACCAGCGCGTCTTCCTGATTCGCCGATTCCCCGATCACGAAGAACGTCGCCGTCGCCCCCTTCTGCTTCAAAATGTTCAGGATTTTCGGCGTCCAGCGCGGGTCCGGCCCATCGTCGAACGTCAGCGCCAGCTTATGCTTCGCCGCGCCCATCTGCTCGATCCGCCACGTCAGCGGATAGCTCTTGAACGTCTCGTCCGTAAAAAGATCGGTCGCCGCATCATACGTGAACGTCCTCTGCCCGCTTTTCGGCGTCGCCGTGATCCGCCACACATCGCCGTCGCCTTCCAGGATCAAATCGTAGCCCGGCGGCACCGTGTCCAGCTTGTCGCGCACCGCGGCTGTCGACTGCTTGGCATCCCAGATATCCCACATGGACGGGTCTTCGGTCCCCAGCCTCCACAGCGCCGTGCCATACACCCCAAACCTCTCGGATACCCGCAGTTCGTTGTACGCCGTAACCCCGTCCAGCATCCACACCGTATGCACCAAATTGTTGTCGTCCTCGTACGAATAGTGCGGGTTCAGCGAATCCGAATCGAAGTCCACATCCGCCTCGGATTCGTCCGCTGTGATAATCGCCTGCTGGAACGTCACGCCCGCCGCTACCGGCTGCGGCGTCTTCTTCGTTTTCGCCGGCCAGTCGTAACAATAGTTCGCCACGCCCATCACGATCTTGCTCGGCGGCACGATCTTCACGATGTTCTGGATATCGCGCACGAACCAGTCCTGCGGCGCGATCGGCCCCGGCGGCGACGTCGGGTAGTGCATGTCGTAATTCATCAGGATGATTTCGTCCGCCTGCGCCGCCAGATATTTATAGTCGTAGCTCCAATCCGCCGCCGGCAGCGCCACCATCAACTTCAAATTCGACGCGTGCAGCGAAGCCCCCAAATCGTGGATAAACCGATTAAAATCCTCCTGGCTCGATTGCGGCATCAGCTCGAAATCCACCACGATGCCCGGCTCGTGCCATTGCACCGCAAACGCCGCAAGCGCCTTCGACAGCCGCTCCCGCGCCGCCGGATTCGCCAGCATCTGCACCATCTCGTCCACGACCCATTTCTTCCCGTCGTAATTGTTCACCATGGACATCACTTGCAGATGGTCCTCGCCCGCCGAACCCGCCCGCAGCGAAGCCAGGAACGTCACAAGCTCCGGATCCTGCTCGATGTCCAGCTTCCCGTCCCCGCTGGTGGCGTGCAGGCTTTCCGGAATCAGCACATCAATATCCTTGTAGTGCAGCTTCAGCGACGCCAGGCTGTTCGCGTCCCAGCTCACGTAAAAAGCCGCGCGCAATGGATCATAATTCTGCGGCACTTTGTTCTGCCGAATTCGCCCCATCGCCGCCACTTTGCGCCGTCGCCCCCGCCGCGCCGGCTTCGCGCCCCGCCGTGCCGGCGCCGGATGCAGCCCGCCGTGCAGGTTCGGATGCAAAATCTCCGGCAGCCCTGGATTGCGAACCAGGTTCACCAGAAACACGATCAGCACGAGCGTGAATATTCCGCCCGAAATTTCCAGCACTAGGCGCGCGCGCCGCCACCGCCGCCGTTCCTGATCGTAAAAAATGGGCTTGCGTTCTGGCATTAGGTCATTCCAAGCTAGCCGTCCCTTAAAAAGCTGTCAATGACGCGGACCATGCCTGGTGTTCGCTTCGAATTCTCGTGACCGCGGTACAAGGTGCAAAAATTCAAACCGCCCCACCGCCGAACCGTAAGATGCGCATCAGCGCCGCGTGCGCTGTACTCCTCGGCCTCGCCTTGCGCATCTTCTTTGTGCTCCGTTTCCCCATGGCCGATTCCGGCGACGCTCCCCTCTACTCCTCCCTCGCCTGGAATTGGCTGAAGCACGGAATCTACGGCATCCCGGTCTTCGGCGCCCTCGTTCCCGTGGACATGCGCGTGCCCGGCTATCCCGCCTTCCTTGCCGCGATTTTCGCGCTCTTCGGCCGCTCGCATTTCGCGGTGCTCATGGCGCAGGCCGTCGTGGACCTCGCCTCCTGCGTCCTCATCGCCCTCATCGCCGCGCGCTTGGCCCCTGAAAACGTTCGCCGCAATGTCATGCTCGCAGCCCTGTGGCTCGCCGCGCTCTGTCCCTTCACCGCCAACTACGCCGCCGTGATGCAGACCGAAGCCCTCGCCATTTTCCTCACCGCACTCGCCATCCTTCTCCTCCTTCAGACGGAACTCGGCCCCGCCCCGCATCGCCCCACCGCGTGGATCTGGTTTGCCGCCGGCATCGTCACCGGCCTCGGCGCCCTCGTCCGCCCCGAAACCCCGCTTCTGCTTCTCGCCGCCGGCCTTCTCCTCGCATGGCGCTTCCGCCGCCCCGCCGATTGGACCAAGCTTCTGCGCGCCACCGCGCTCATGGCTGCGGGCCTCGCCCTGGCCCTTGCGCCGTGGGCCGCTCGCAACCGCCGCACCCTGCACGAAACGCAATTTCTCGCCCCGCGTTACGGCCAATTGCCCGGCGAAACCGTTCCCCGCGGATTCAATTCCTGGACGTCCACCTGGCTCTGGCGCATGCGCGACGTCTACCTGATTCCCTGGAAGCTCGATACCGAGCAGCTCTCGATCACCGACGTGCCCGCATCCGCATTCGATACTCCGCCCCAGCGCGCCCGCATCGCCGCGATTTTCGCTCAGTATAATTCGACGCTCACCCTCTCTCCCGCCATGGACGCCTCATTCGCCCGAATCGCGCGCGAACGCACCCGTCGCCGCCCGTTCCGCACCTATCTGAAAATTCCGTTCCTTCGCGCGCTCACCCTCTGGTTCTCCCCGCGCGTCGAGCTTCTGCCGATCTCCGGCCACCTGCATCCCTTTCGTCAGCTCTGGGATGCGGACCCCGTGGACGTCCTCGTAACCCTCGCTGCCATCGCCATCGCCGTCTTTTACTCGACCCTCGCGCTTGCAGGTGCCTGGATCGCGCGCCTCCGCCCCGCCTGCGCCTTTCTCGTTTTATTCATCCTGATCCGCACCGCCTTCTTCGCTGCCTTCGTCGAGACGCCCGAACCCCGCTACGTCCTCGAATGCTTCCCCGCCCTCCTCGCCCTTGCAGCGCAGGCGTGGTCCCTCACGCCTCGCCTTCGGGCTCCGCGTGAATATTCAGCCGGGAAATCTGCGGGAATCGCTTCTTCACCACGTCTTCCAGCGACGCCGTAAGGTCGTGCACCTGCGTAATCGGCAAATTCCCGTTCATCGCGCAGTGGCAGGAGACCAGAATCCGGTGCTCCACGCTCCGCACGTGCACCTCATGGCAATCCAGCAATTCCGGCCGCTCCGGCTTCAGCGAGTTCAAGAACACTTGCACGGCATGCGAAAGCTCGGTCATTTCCTGCGCGCTCGCAATCTTCGCCCCCAGCGGCTCGATATGTATATTCACGCGCGTCCCGGGCGCCGTGGCTGCCCGAATGTCCTCTTCGAGTTCGGTCGCCTGCCGATGCGCCTCGCGCAAGCTCGCGTTCTCATCGACCTCGAGGTGCAATTCGATGAACAGCCTTCCCTCGTACTGATGCGCCCCCAGTTCGTGAACCGCCAGCCCGTGCCGCTGCGCGATCGCCCGAATCGTCTCGAATAGATGCTCATCGCTCGGCGCCCGCGGTTCCACGTGCACCACCACGTCCGCCGGCACAATCTCTCCCACTCGCCGCTCCACCGCGTCGCTCGCCGTGTGCGCCTGCTCCAGCGTGGCCGTCCGGGGCACGCTGATCGTCACGTCCACAAAATAACTTCGTCCCGACCGCCGCACGCGCACCCGCTCAGTGTTCAGCACCCCCTCCACGCGTTCCACCGCCCGCGCGATCTGCTCCCGCAGCCCTCGCGGCGCCACGTCCAGCAGCGCGTCCACCGTCCTCTTGCCCAGCCGCGATCCCACCCAGATAATCACGCCCGCCACGCCCAGCGCCGCCACCGCATCCAGCGACCGCAGCCACGGAACGTGCAATTTCATCCCCAGCCACGCCCCGGTGATTCCCAGAATCACCACGAACGTGCTCCACACATCGGTCGAAAAATGCAGCGCGTCCGCCTCCAGCGCCTCGCTCGGATGCTCTCGCGCCACGCGGCTCAGCGTGCGCGCCCGCGTCACGTCAATCGCCATGCACACGCACAGAATCACAATCGCCTCGATGCTCGGCCGCACTTGTTCGCCGTGGAACACCAGCCGCTGAATTGCCTCATAGATGACGTAGAGCGCCGTCAGCAGCAGCAATCCCGTCTCGACGAACGCCGAAAAGCTCTCCACCTTCCCGTGCCCGTAAAGGTGCTGCGCGTCCGCCGGCCGCTCGGAAACCTCGATGGACAAATACGTGATCACCGCCGCTACAAGATCGAGTATCGAATGCAGCGCCTCGGACAAAATTCCCAGGCTGCCCGTAACGATCGTCAGCGACACCTTCAGCAGCACCAGCACGATCGCCGACGCAATCGAGCCCAGCGCCGCCAGCCGCTTCTCTCTCAGCGGATGTTCCGCCCCCTTCGCCATAGTCCGCCGATTATACGTTGGACCCGCCCCCCTCGCCCCTCGCGTCATCATTACGACGCGTTTAAGTTCTTGCGCGGGCGCAGCCCTGCCCAGTTTGTCCTGATCAAAAAGGGAGCGTTCCCTGCGAAGGGATGCTGCGCCGGTCTTGAAAGCAAGGCAGCTCGAGCCTCTGACTCTCGGGGTGCCCCATGCTCGTTTTGTGAGCGTGGGGCCTTTCGTCTTGCGGACGTGACTATCCCCGAACCGCCGTCCGAAATTGCGTCTGGGCTACAACGAGGAACTCGCCCTCCCCTGCCGGCCAGGCGGGCGCCGCAAAGCGGCGCGGCCTTCCACTTTCACACCCCGCGCCCACCCTTTTGCCCCTCCCCTCGAACCCTGTATAGTGAATTCCGATATCAACTGGAGTGACCCGCGCGTGAGTACTGCCCATGGCCCTGCAATCGAGCCGCAAAACGCCCACCGCACCCAACAGCGCCGAAGCCGCAAGCGCTGGATGTGGGCCGCCCTGGCATTTCTCTGCGTCGCGGTTTCGGTAGACGCACTCTTCATCGAACCCTGCTGGATTCAGGTGACCCACTACGATGTCCCCGCCCCCGTCCATCCCGTAAAAATCGCCGCAATCAGTGACATTCACACCCACGGCATCGGCCGCCGCGAACGCGAGATGTTCCGCATCCTCGATCGTGAAAAGCCCGATCTGATCGTCGTCATCGGCGATACCCTCGGCGACGACGACGCCACCTACGGCGAATGCCACGCCGTCTATGAGCGGCTGCACGCCCCGCTCGGCGTCTGGGTCGTTCGCGGCAATTGGGAGAACATGGCGCCCCTCCGCCACGAGCGCGCCTTCTATCAATCCGCCGGCGTTCATCTCCTCCTCAACTCGAATACCCAGGTCGAGCCGGGCCTATGGCTCGCGGGCTTCGACGACCCATCGAGCGGAACGCCCAAACCCGACGCCGCCTTCGCCGGCATTCCCTCGGGCGCCTACACCATCGCCCTGTTTCATTCGCCCGCTTTTTTTGACCGCATCGCCGGCCGCCCCAACCTTTGCCTCGCCGCACACACCCACGGCGGCCAGGTCCTCCTCCCGCCCATCAAGCCCTTTTGGCTCCCCAAGGGCTGCGGCCGCTTTCTCTCCGGCTGGTATCAGGAGAAGGGCTCGCGCATGTACGTCACCCGCGGAGTAGGCATGTCCGTTCTCCCCATCCGATTCCTCTGCCGCCCCGAAATCACCTTCATCACCCTCCAGCCCCACTCCTCCTGACTGCTCGTAGGCCCTGTGCACGAAGAAGCGCTTAGCCGCGGTGCACGAAGGAACGCCCCATCCCCGCTCCGATTTCTATTGACTTTCTGACTAAGATATGATCTGATCTAACATGGCGGATTTCTCGCCAGAGAGGGGAGGGCGCACGTAGTGATCCGGGAAGCGCAGCCAGACAGCCGAAACGCTAGTCACCCACCACTAGACGCTTGCCACTGTCCCTTTCTAATCTACGGTACGGGGATTAGAATTCCCTCTAAACCACTGAAAACAAAGGCCCGCCTTCGTTCTAATATACGGTGCAACGCCACCGCGGGAATTATGTTCCCGCCCCTCCCGCTCGCGAGGCGCCCCCGCGGGGCAGCCGCGCCGCGCCAAATCCCGCCCCGCCTTTCACAAATCACCAATCGCGAATCGCGAGTCCCGCCCCCCACGCCTTATAATGGTCTTCTGCACGTAAGGGGAAACTCGTGAGTCGCCAACACGCAATCATAGATTCTCCCGGCCCAACCACGCCGAAGGATTCCATCTGGGAAGCATTCCGCCGTTGGGGCTACCTGCAAGCGGACCTTGATCCGCTCGGCGATCTCCAGCCGGTGCCTCTGCCCGATCTGGATCTCTCCGGCCCGGAGGCCGAGGCGGCCCGCCGCGTCTATTGCGGCAGCATCGGGGCGGAATTCATGCACATCCCGGATCGCGACCGCCGCGTATGGGTTCAGGAGCGGATGGAATCTGAGTGGCCCCAGCCGGATCGCCAGCGAATCCTCGACCTGCTTGTCCGCGCAGAAGTGTTCGAGCAAGTCCTTCAGACGCGCTATCTCGGCACCAAGCGCTACTCGCTTGAGGGAGAAGCGGGCCTGCTGCCGCTGCTCGACGCAATCCTCGGCGCCGCCGCCGAGCATGGCGCGCAACAAGCCGTGCTGGCCATGAGCCATCGCGGCCGCCTCAACGTGATGCTCCATATCGTTGGCCGCAACCCCGCGGAAATCTTTGCGCGCTTCGAGGACGTGAGTCCCCGCAGCGTGCTCGGCGGCGGCGACGTGAAATACCACATGGGGGCCACAGGAGATTTCACCACGGCCGATGGCCGCAAGATCGCCATTCATCTCGTCTCGAACCCAAGCCATCTCGAAGCCGTTGACCCGGTCGCCGTTGGCCGCGCCCGCGCCAAGCAGGAGCGCCTCGGCCCGTCCGGCCGCGAACAGGTCATCCCCATCATCATGCACGGCGACGCCGCCTTCGCCGGGCAAGGCATCGCCGCCGAAACCTTGAACATGGCGAACGTCGAAGGATTCACAGTCGGCGGCTCGGTCGCCATCGTCGTGAATAATCTCATCGGCTTCACCACCATCCCCCGCGACTTGCACTCCTCGCGCTTCTCTTCCGATCTCGCGAAGCGCCTGCCGGTGCCGGTTTTTCACGTGAACGCTGAGGATCCCGAAGCCGTCGTCCGTGCCGGCCGCATCGCGCTCGAATATCGCTACGCCTTCGGAACGCCGGCCGTCGTGGACCTGATCGGCTATCGCCGCCACGGCCACAGCGAAGTGGACGACCCGACAATCACCCAGCCCCTTCGTTACCGCAAAATTCAGGCTCATCCGCCGCTATGGCAAATCTACGCCGGAAAAATCGGCGCCGATGCCGCCCCCATCGCCGAGCGCGTTCACCAGGAATTGGACGAAGCCCAAAAGCGTGCTCTCGATCTCGAAAAAAGCCCGCCGCTGCGCCGCCTGCCTCGCTATTGGGACGCGTACCGCGGCGGCCGCTACGACGCCTCGCTCGAAGTGGAAACCGGCGTGCCATCCGAGGACATCGCGCGAATCGGCGAAACCCTGGTCAGCTATCCCGAAGGGTTTCACGTCCATCCGAAGGTAAAAAAATTGCTCGATCAGCGCCTGGAAATGGCGCACGGCAAGCGCCCGCTCGATTTCGGCATGGCCGAAGCCCTCGCTTTCGGCTCTCTCCTCCAGCAGGGCGTTCCGGTGCGCCTCACCGGACAGGATTCCCGCCGCGGCACATTTAATCAGCGCCACGCCGCGCTGATCGATATCGAAAACGAACAGGAATCCGTCCCGCTCGTGCATCTCGCCGCCGGCAGCGCATGGTTCGAGATTTACAACTCCACGCTTTCGGAAGCCGCCGTCGTTGGCTTCGAATACGGCTTCAGCCGCGATTATCCCGAGGCGCTCGTTTTATGGGAGGCGCAGTTCGGTGATTTCGCGAATGGCGCGCAGACGATCATTGACCAGTTTGTCGTCGCAGGTGAGGACAAATGGAATCTGCTCTCAGGTCTCGTCCTGCTGCTTCCTCACGGCTACGAAGGTCAGGGCCCGGAGCATTCCAGCGCGCGCATCGAACGCTTCCTGCAGCTCGCCGCGCGCGACAATATCCAGATATGCCAGCCTTCCACCGCGGCGCAGTATTTCCACCTGCTCCGCAGGCAAGCCCTGCGTGCCTGGAGAAAGCCTCTCGTCGTCTTCACTCCGAAAAGCATGCTGCGAAATCCCGCCGCCTCTTCCGCCCTGTCTGATCTCGCCGCGCCGCGTTTCCAACCTCTGATCCCGGATTCGGGTGATGGCTTCGCCGCGCGCGTCCTGCTCTGTACCGGCAAAATTGGCCACGAGCTTCAGGCGGAAAGAAAGCGCCGCAAGGATTCGTCCACCGCGATCGTTTCCCTCGAGCAGCTTTATCCCTTCCCTGAAAAAGAACTCGCCGTGGAAATGGATCGCCACGCTGCGGCACGGGAATTCGTTTGGGTGCAGGAAGAGCCAGGCAATATGGGCGCGGTCGCGTTTCTGCTGCCCAAAATCGAGCGCCTCGCACGCGGCAGGGCCGTGCTTTCCGTCAAGCGTTCCGCCAGCGCCAGCCCCGCCACCGGCTCCGCAAAAGCCCACGAAATGGAGCAGAAGACCTTGCTTGCCCTCAGCTTTGGAGCCCGGGTCCCCGGCCAGTGACCGCTCTTTCAGACAATCTTCATGTTTCGAGTTGTAACATTTCCGCAGCATGGAAGATCTGATGGCGACGGCCACTCCCAGCCCAGTGCCCGTCAAGTTGTCTCTCTTTCGTCTTTTTCTCGTTTATCTTAAGGTCGGCAATCTCACCTTTGGCGGCGGTGATCCCACCATGGCCGCCCTGCAAACTGAAATGGTCGCCTCGCGCGGCTGGATTTCCGACCGCGCCTACGCCTTGGTTTACACGCTCGCTCGCATCACCCCCGGAACCAACTTGCTCGCCTTTTGCGCCGGCACTGCCTGGGAGTTGCTCGGCTGGCCCGGCGCCATCGCCGCCGTCCTGGCGATGACGGTTCCCGCCGCGCTGCTCGTCCTGTGGGTCACGGCGCATTACGCCACGCTTCAAGTCCACCCATTCGCCATGGCAGCCTTGGGAGGCGTACTCGCAGCCGCCGTCGGTATCATGATTGCCGCCGCATGGCAGTTGGCGCGTCCTTCGTTCAGCCGCAGGTCGTGGATTCAGGCCGGGATCGTGCTCGCGGTGGCGGTGCTGCTTTCCTTCCCCGGCACGCGCATTTATCTCACACCGCTTCGCGTGCTCGGCCTTGCGGCGCTCGTCGGCTTATTGTGGGAGATCCCCGCATGAAAGTGTGGCTTCTCTATTTGATTCTCATGAAGGCCATGCTCACCTGTTTCAGCGGGCCCACTTCCCTGCCGGTGGTGCATCACGACTTGGTAGAGAAATACCACGTACTGTCCGATAAGCAATTGACCACTGCCGTCGCCGCCGGAAGACTTACCCCGGGCCCCTTCGGCCTGTATCTCGTCAGTGTGGGATATTTCATAGACGGCACGCCGGGTGCAATCGCCGGGTTTCTCGCCCTGATTACGCCCGCTTTTCTGATCATCCCGATGCTCTTCTATCTCGGCCATCGGGTAAACAAACCGCGCATTCGCAACGCTGTTCGTGTGCTGACGCTCGCCTCGGCCGGCCTGCTGCTAACCACTACCATTCCGCTCGCCCGAGTCGCCATTCAAGGCCCACTCACCATTGGCATCGCCCTCGGCACCTTTGTGCTCCTCGTCTTCCTCAAGCGAAGCACCATTTGGGCCATCGTCGGCGGCGCCGCCGCAGGCATGCTCTTCTACCTCATCGCCTGACGAGGAATGGGCTGAAAGGGCTGCCGAACCGAGGGAAGGGGTGGATAAGCTGTTGATTCGTCTAGCTTGTTCTCGCGTCGTAGCAGCTGGTTTTCGGCCCTGTTCGTCGCTTAATGTTCCCTTACAGTTCCCCTAAACTTTCGGCTGCTCAGTCTGTTTCTTGGGTAATGATGTGGATATCCACTTCAGGCGATTCGCGCAGAAAACGGTGCGTGGGAGACAGATAAAGATACTTTTTCCAGCCTTTGACGGGAGAACGGCCAAAAATCACTTGGGTGATGCGCTTGTCGCGAACAAACTCCGCTACGGCGTCGGCGACGCTGTTGCCTTTCAGACGCGCAACTTTGGCTCCAAGGCTTTCAGCGAATTGAAGGTTTGCTTCCAGAGATTTGCGGCTTTCTTCGCTCCGATTTTTGCCGGTATCCACGTAGACGGCAAAAAACTCGGCATCGAGACGCCGTGCCATGCGAGCGGCGCGAGCAATTAGATATTGCGCGTATGGATTGGGGTGGACGCAAACGGCGAGCCGATCGCGGACCGCCCAATTCTTGTGAATTTCCTTCGCGGTCATATAGCTTTCGAGGCTGCGGTCGACCTGCTCGGTCACTTGACGCAGAGCTAGTTCGCGAAGGGCAATCAAAATGCCGCGACGAAAGAAATTTCCCAGCGCCTGCTCGACCTTTTCCGGCAAATACACGTCTCCGCGGCGCATGCGGTTTTGCAGAGCTTCTGGCGTGAGGTCGACCATCACGGTTTCGTCGGCGGTGAGCGGCACCCAGTCGGGAAGCGTCTCGCGCACGGTGATGCCCGTGATGTTGCGGACAACGGGCGCGATGCTTTCAATGTGCTGGATGTTCAGTGTGGCGATGACATCGATTTTCTCGCCGAGGATTTCCTGAACGTCTTCGTAGCGCTTGCGATGTTTGCTGCCGGGAATGTTCGTGTGCGCGAGTTCATCGACGAGCACGACCTGGGGCTTGCGTGCCATGATTGCGTCCACGTCCATTTCTTCGAAAATCGTTCCTTTGTATTCAATTTTGCGGCGAGGGACTTTCTCGAGCTGGGCGGCTAGCTCCTCGATGGTTTTCCGGCCGTGACTTTCAACTACGCCAATAACCACGTCTTCACCACGGCTGTGACGGCGAATTCCTTCGCTCAGCATACTGTAGGTCTTACCCACGCCAGGAGCGTAGCCCAGAAAAAGCTTGAAGATCGCCTTCGCTTTCTGCGACGGTGAGGCGACTTCCAGCCAATCTTCCGGTTTCTTTGGCAATCCAACGTCTCCCTAACAGAGCTTCGTGTAGTGCGCTAGAATCCGCCTATCATGAATGCCATTCCGCGGCGAGTCATCCGGTTCGTCGTAGTTCTGGGCATTGTCGCCGGCATCACCCTCTTTTTTCGGGAAGCACTGCCCGAAGTGAATCAGACGACGGTGGCGCTCTCTTTTCTGATGGCGATTCTAGCAGTTTCGGCGGTGTGGGGCATGGCAGTATCGGCATTCATGTCGGTGGCGGCAATGCTGGCGTTTAACTATTTCTTTCTGCCTCCTGTAGGCACGCTGACCATCGCCGATCCACAGAATTGGATTGCCCTGTTCGCCTTTCTGGTCACCGCCGTCGTAGGCAGTCAGCTTTCCGGACGCATGCGACGGGAGGCAGACGCGGCAAATCAGCGCAGGAGAGAAATTGAGAAGCTGTACGTCTTCAGCCAGAAACTGCTGGGCGAAGGAAACGTGATTCAATTGCTGAATGCTATTCCGAACCACATGGCCGAAGCGTTCGAAGCGGGCGCCGCAAGCCTATTTCTTGCGGATAAAAACAAGTTCTACCGTTCCGGCAGGGGCGTGCCGCAGCTCGATGAGGAGAAAATGAAGGCTGCTTTCAACCACGATGAACCGTCAGTGGACTTGCAAGGGCAATTCTGTTTCGCGCCAGTTCGACTGGGTTTGCGCCCGATTGGCAGTTTCGGCACTTCCGGCTCACGGCTTTCACGAGAAACTCTGGAAGCTGTTGGCACGCTCATCGGAATTTCCATCGAGCGCGCTCGCGCTGTAGAGCAATTGAGCAAGACGGAGGCGGACCGGCAAGGGGAACGGCTGAAATCCGCGTTACTGGACTCGATCACGCACGATTTTCGCACGCCACTGACATCCATCAAGGCGTCCGCGACCAGCCTTCTTTCGGCGGACGATCAGGATGCGGGACGGCGGCGCGAACTTCTTTCAGTGATTGATGAAGAGTGCGACCGTCTGAATCATCTTGTCGAAGAGGCGACGGAGATTGCGCAATTGGAATCGGGCGGAGTCGAATTGGAATTCAGTGCTGTTTCGGCGGAGCAACTCATCGAAGCGGCGCTGGCGCACTGCCGCAAGGCGCTGGGGGCGCGGGAGGTCCGCGTTCAAATCGCGTCCGAACTTCCGCCCGTGCGCGCGGACTTGAATCGGGCGAAGGAAGTGCTGGTGCAATTGATTGAGAATGCGAATCTATATTCGCCGAAAGACCGGCCGATTGCGATCAGCGCAGAGGCCAGCGGACATTCTGTGATGATCAGCGTGGCGGATCAGGGGCCCGGGATTGAAGATCTGGAACAAGGAATGATTTTTGACAAGTTCTATCGCGGAAAAGATCAGCGATATCTTATCCAGGGCACAGGGATGGGGCTGCCCATCGCCAAGGCGATTGTGGAGGCGCATGGGGGCTCGGTTTCGGTGACCAGCCAAGTGGGCCATGGCTCGGTGTTTTCGTTCACGCTGCCTGTGGAAGGCGGTTTTGCAAAAAGGCGATGAGCTCAGTGAAAATCCTGGTGGTGGACGACGAACCGCAGGTGCGGCGGGTGATGAAAGTGACGCTCGCCGCGGAAGGCTACGCGATTTTTGAGGCGCGCAACGGCGACGAAGCGCTGGAAAGTTTTCGTGCGGATGCGCCGGATATTATCCTGCTCGACATGAACATGCCGGTGATGGATGGGCTGGCGGCGTGCAGGGCGATTCGAAAAGATTCCGCGGTGCCGATCATTATGCTGACCGTGCGCAGCGCCGAGCGCGACAAAGTATTGGCGCTTGACGCGGGCGCAGACGATTATGTGGTGAAGCCGTTTAGCATGCAGGAGCTGCTGGCGCGCATCCGAGCGGCTCTGCGGCGGGCGATGCCTATGGATAAACTGCCGGCATTCGCCTCGAAGGAGCTGAGTATTGATTTCGGAGCGCGCCGTATGACGGTGCGAGGCAAGGAAGTCCATCTGACACCGAAGGAGTTTGACCTGCTTCGTCAACTGGTGGCCAATCAGGGAAAGCCGCTCACGCACCGGCGTCTACTGCAAAGCGTGTGGGGCCCGGACTATGGCGACGAACCGGAGTATCTTCGCGTGACCATCAATCAGCTGCGGAAGAAAATTGAAACGGATCCGGCGCGCCCGCGATTTATTCTCACCGAGCCGTGGGTAGGCTACCGGTTCGAGCCGCCCAAGGATGCCCGTTCCCCCGCGGGTGCTGCATCGGAGTGACGCATCGGATGCACGGCGTCCAAATCCAGATTCAATTCCAAGACGTTGACGCGAGGTTCACCGAGAATTCCAAATTTGCGACCCTCAATGTGCTTGCGAACAATCGCGCGCAATTTAATTTCGCTCATGCCACGCTGGCGGGCGACGCGCGGAATCTGAAAGTCTGCTGCGGCTGGAGTAATATCCGGATCGAGACCTGAGGCGGAGGCGGTGACGAGGTCCACGGGAATTGGCGCACCCGGATTTTGCGGCTCAATCTTTCGTACATCGCCCTCGACCCGCTCAAGCAACCGGCGATTCGTCGGGCCTAGATTCGAACCCCCGGAGTTGAGTCCGTCATAGTCTGAGTTCGAAGGGCGGGAATAAAAATATCCCGGGGACGAAAACTCCTGGCCGATGAGTTGCGAACCGATCACCGCGCCATTCTTGCGGATAAGCTCTCCATTGGCCTGCCTCGGAAAAAAGACCTGCGCGATGGCGGTGACGGCGACGGGGTAGATCACTCCGAAGAGAATCGTGGTCACAATGGTCATCCAAAAAGCGATTTTGAGTTGCTGCTTCATTCGTTTCACCTAAGCCAAATGCAAAAAGCGAATCAGAACATCGAGCAGCTTGATGCCGACAAACGGCGCAATGATTCCACCCAAGCCGTAGAGCAATAGATTTCTTCGCAAGAGGGCTGCGGCGCCAATGGGACGATAGCGCACGCCGCGCAATGCCAGCGGGACGAGCGCGATGATGATGAGCGCGTTAAAAATAACGGCGGAGAGGATGGCGGACTGCGGCGTCGCCAGGCGCATGATGTTGAGCACGCCAAGCTGCGGAAAAGCGCCTGCGAACATCGCGGGAATAATGGCGAAATACT
>Ga0134126_10001370_pt1 | contig 30910 bp, 20 predicted proteins | sample KB31752_FD_96881 | JGI IMG/M metagenome (GOLD analysis project Ga0134126, IMG submission 96881) | Terrestrial soil microbial communities with excess Nitrogen fertilizer from Kellogg Biological Station, Michigan, USA - KB3-175-2 | ecosystem: Environmental > Terrestrial > Soil > Unclassified ... | reverse complement strand
TCTACGATGGCCCGCTGCAACTGCTGTCGGGCGGCACGTTCCAGGTCACCATCACAGCCACACGCGGCGGCCAAGTCGTGGCCACAAAGCAGCTCAGCGTCGACGCAACCGGAGGCATGTGATGATTCACCGGACCATCGCATGGTGCGCGCGCAATCCGTTCCTCGTGTTCACGGGTGCCATCCTCCTGTTGATTGCCGGCGTCTGGTCGATGCGAAAAATCCCGCTCGATGCGCTGCCTGATATCAGTGACGTACAGGTGATCATTCACACGTCGTGGGCGGGCGAGCCGCCGAACGTGATCGAAGACCAGGTGACTTACCCAATCGTCTCCGCACTCCTCTCTGCCCCCAGGGTAAAGAACGTGCGCGCGCAGACCATGTTCGGCGACTCCTATGTTTTCGTCGTCTTTGAGGATGGAACGGACTTGTATTGGGCCCGTTCGCGCGTCACAGAATACCTGCAGCAGATGGCAGGAAAGCTTCCGCAGGAGGCACACCCAGCCATCGGCCCCGACGCCACGGGTGCCGGCTGGGTCTTTGAGTATGCGCTCGTTGATCCCTCCCACACGCACAGTCTCGCGGATCTCCGTGCTCTGCAGGACTGGTATCTGCGCTACCTGCTTGAAACCGTTCCCGGCGTCGCCGAGGTGGCCACCATTGGCGGATTCGTCCGCCAGTACCAGGTGAATCTCGATCCGCGCAAGCTCTTTTCCTACGGAGTTACCGCGGCCACGGTCATCGATCGCGTAAGGCAGAGCACCAACGAGGTGGGCGGCGATGTCCTTGAGATGAACGGAGCCGAATACATGGTCCGCGGGCTCGGATACTTCAAGAGTCTCGCCGATCTCGAAAACGTCCCCGTCGCGAATAAAAACGGAACGCCCATCCTGGTCAAGGACCTCGGCACGGTCGCGTTCGGCCCAGACATCCGCCGCGGAGCCGTTGATTGGCAGGGTCGCGGAGAAACGGTCGGCGGCATCGTGGTGATGCGCTACGGCATGAACGCCCTGAATGTAATCGATGCCGTCAAGGCGCGGTTCAGGGAAATCGGGCCATCGCTCCCGCCCGGCGTGCAGGTTGTCACGGCATACGACCGATCAGGCCTGATCGATGAATCGATCCATACGCTGAAGCGGGACTTGATCCTCGAAGCAGTCATTGTGAGCTTCGTCAGCATCGTCTTCCTGTTTCATTTTCGATCGGCCCTGGTCCCCATTCTCACGCTTCCCATCGCCGTAATGGCGGCATTCATCCCCATGCTCTATCTCCACGTTAGTTCCAACATCATGTCGCTGGGCGGCCTCGCCCTCGCGATTGGTGTGCTGGTCGACGCGGCAATCGTCATGGTAGAGAACGGCTATCGGCACCTGGCGGAGCGCACCGATGCTCCCGATGAGCCCGAGCGTACCCGGTTGCTCATCGCCGCGGCGCAACAGGTCGGCCCCGCACTTTTCTACTCGCTCATCATCATCGTGGTCTCATTCCTCCCGGTATTCCTCCTTGAGGCGCAGGAAGGGCGCATGTTCCGTCCCTTGGCCTGGACGAAGACACTGGCCTTGATCTTCTCCTCTCTCTTGTCGATTACGCTTGTACCCGCCCTCATGCCCCTCTGTCTTCGCGGCAAGCTGCGACCGGAATCACGCAATCCGGCTGCGCATGTCACCAAGGCCATCTACCTTCCTGTTCTGCGATGGTCCCTGCGCCACTGGAAGACAGTCGTTGCGCTCAATCTCATCTTCCTCGCCGTGACGGTGCCGCTCTACTTCAGACTTGGCAGCCAGTTCATGCCCGCGCTCTACGAGGGTTCGGCGCTCTACATGCCGAGTGCGCTGCCCGGCATCTCCATCACGCAGGCCTCCGCGCTGATGCAGGAACAGGATCGAATCATCCGCTCGTTCCCTGAAGTGGCAACGGTATTTGGAGCCGTAGGAAGATCTGATTCGGCCACTGACAACGCGCCGCTCGATATGTACGACACCACCATCATGCTCAAGCCCCGCAATCAGTGGCGGCAGGGCATCACCTACCAGAAGCTGATCCAGGAAATGGACCAGAAGCTCCAATTTCCGGGACTTACCAACACCTGGACAATGCCTGTGCAGAATCGCCTCGACATGGAACTTACCGGAATCAAGACAGCCGTGGGCATCAAGATCCAGGGGCCGGACCTGGCGAAAGTGGAAGAAATCGGCGCGAGCATGCAGCGCGTGCTCTCGAGCATGCCTGAGACCGGCTCTGCGTTTGCCGAGCGCGTTTCGCAGGGCTTCTACCTCAATGTGGAGGTCGACCGGCCCGCTGCCGCGCGATACGGGCTCACCGTTGCCGATGTGCAGCGCGTCGTGAACTCCGAGATTGGCGGCGCAACCATCGCGGAAAACGTCCAGGGCAGGCAGCGCTTTCCCGTCGCGGTGCGATACCAACGCGCCTTCCGCGACCGGCCCGATGAACTGGCCCAGGCACTCATCGCCACGCCTGCCGGCGAGCAAATCCCTCTCAGCCAGGTGGCACACCTGTCCTATTCGCGCGGCCCGGCCATGATTCGAGACGAAGACGGTGCGCTCACCGGCTATGTCTACCTCAACCTGAAGACAAACGATTACGGCCGGTATGTCAAAACCGCGGAGCGGCTGATGCACGACAACATCGCCTTGCCCCCGGGCTACACGTGGCACTGGGCAGGCGAGTACGAATTCGATGTTCGAGCCAGGGAGAGGCTCAAGGTCATCCTGCCCATCGTCTTCTTCATTATCTTTCTGCTGCTTTACATGGTCTTCAAGTCGGCAATGGAGGCGCTTGTGCTGATCTTTCCAACCCTGTATGCCATGTCCGGCGGCCTTCTTCTGCAGTGGCTCATGGGCTACAACTTCAGCGTGGCGGTCTGGGTGGGATACATTGCCTTATTCGGAATCGCGGTCGAGACCGGTGTGGTGATGGTCGTCTATCTGAACGAAGCGTATGACAACCGCGTCACGGAAGGCCGGCTCACATCGGAAGGCGATGTGGAAGAAGCAGTCATTGAAGGGGCGGTGCAGCGGCTCAGGCCGAAATTGATGACCGTCACGGCGGTCATCCTTAGCCTCGCGCCCATCCTGTGGGAGACGGGCATCGGTTCCGATGTCATGAAGCCGATCGCGGCCCCGATCGTTGGCGGCATGATTACTTCAACAATCCACGTCCTCATCCTGGTTCCCGTCTTCTTCCTCTTGATGAAGCGACGAAACCTCCGCAACGACCGGCCAGGAGGGCTGCTGCGGGCCGATCCAGAATAGGAGCGCAGAGTGATTTCTATCTGTTCTTCTGGTCAGATTTGCAGGGGGAATCTTGTGACCAGCAACTTCCTGAATGCAGGGAATCGCGGATGTACTACGACAAGACTGCCGAAGGCCGGAAACGATTGGGGATTGTCGAGGGCGGCAACGGCAAAATACGACCGGGGTCTGCTCTGGCGGATAGCAAGTCAGTCAAGTTGGAGGGCAGACCAGTATTAGCCTTCACCAGATCGCAAACCGATTGAATGAGGGCGGCCTTACAACACCGCGCGGGCGCGGTGGACGGCCGTACAGGTCGGCCGAGTGCTCACGCAAGGTGGCAATAACGGGGTACAATCGTCGGCATGAATCGCTTGCGCCTTACGCTGCTTGTGTGCCTGTCATGCGGTGTAGCTGCTCCGGTGTTCTGTCAAAGCCCCACTTCCAATGGGCTGGTGTGCAGCTATTCAGACGGCTCTTTACGCGGACGTCAAATGATTCTCAGCTACTCTGGCCACATCAAGTTCCTTGACCCAGTACACGGGGAAAGCAGCGCAACCGCCGATCTCATGCGGCACACCGCGTCAAGCCTCACAATGAAGGTGGTAATGGAGGGAAGGACGGATGTATTTTACGTGAACCTCAAGACTCTCAAGGGCTACCAAAAACTACTTCACTCAGACGGGGCTGAAACCCAATTCCCGCTGAAGTGTTCACGGTGAGAGGCAGCAGGCGCGAGGTTGAAACTGCTTGGTAATATACAGGTGCTTTGGAAATACCAAACGGCTTTAAGGGCCTGTTTTGGCCATGTCTGGCCTGACTGTATGGAATCCGACTGTTGCCAACAAGTGCTTTGCTTTAGCTATGTTTTTAGTGAGAGACGCAATTAGCTGGTGCCGAAGAAGGGACTCCCACTTTCGGCTTCTCGCAACCTGATGCAACCAGGGCACTTATTCAGATTCGCCCAGTAGCCATGCGGCTCATGGTCACTTTCATCTTGGACTCTTTCAGATCGTGACCGTGACCAGCATACCCCAAAAACAGCCTGAACTGTTAGCCCGATTTTAGCCACCCTTTTTGGGGTTCCGGGCCTGGTTTGGGTCCGAGTTTCCTCTTCGGCTCCATAGTCACTTTTCGCGATTTGCAACCAGGGATAGGACCGAACAAACCCTTCGACCCCAGCAAGTCCATCGATGGCAGGCTAATGTTTGGCTAATAATCTGGCCCAAGCCCAGTCGATCGGTATTAGCTCAAGAGGAACTTTACCGATGACGGTCATCGAACAATTGAAGGCAATGCGGGGGCTCATGCATGCGGAGGAACTCGCGGAGATTCTCGGCATGAACCGCGACAAGTTGTATAAGAAAACGAAGGCGGGAGAGGTCCCGCACTTCAGGGTGCTCGGGCGTGTGAAATACGACCCGCAGGTCATTGCGCGTTGGCTGGAAAAGCGTGAGTTCTGCGTTTGCTAAGCGGCTCCGTCCTGGAGCGCAGACGTTACACTCACTCGTAAGCGCCAGTTGTGCCCGTGACCAAGCGGCACGTTCCGGAGGCCCTGAGCGCCACTCTCAGATTCCAGCGCCCGCTTCCGCTAACCTCCCTTTTTGAGAACTATGCGCTTCTGCGTGAAAGACGGCACATCAGCCGCCATCCCGTCATGGGATCTCATTTTGCCAAGGAGAGTTCGCGATGGTCGTGTCACCATGTGAGACCCGATGAAGAAAATCGAAATCACATTTTCAGGATGAGGCGAAGGAATCGGTAATTACCCCATAGATACAGTTTGCGATGAGCAGAAAAGAGGAGAAAGGAATATGGCAAAAAGCAAAAAAAATGATGGATGCGGTACTCGCGGGCAGCATCGACTGGACTCGCGCACGCGAGGCCGCGATCGCAATGACGCGCAGCCTGCGCGGCGAAATCGACGATCTCGAAAGAGTCATGGAGATACAGGACGCTTATTCGCCGATCGCCTGGCTGAACGTCTGCCAGCAGTTGCGGGTGGTCACAGACGGCATGGTCGTGATGCGAAAGCTGGCGGAAGGCAAGGCGGCAATCCAAATCACCGCCGAGACAGGTATCTTACCCGGATCAATCGCGGCGTACAAAGCATGGAACACGATGTATCTGAGGGCAGTGAACGCTCAGGCCACTCGCTCGATCAGGCTCAAGGGGCGCACTGAAGCAGAGCAGCAGCGGGACATCGAATTTCTCCGGGCGTGTGGGATCGCGTTTGACCTGACGGCGAGGGAAGAGGAGAGCCAGGCGGTGATCCATGACTAATCCAGCCCTCGTGCAGATCGATTCGAGTCCGGCGCAATCAGCCGGGCTCCCCGGCTGCTCCTACATCTATCCCCCGAAAGGGGAAGCCGGTGAATACGCTCCTCTGGCCGCCAATCCTTATCGGGGCTGCGGCCACGCGTGCGCGTACTGCTATGTGCCCCTGGTCCTGAAAATGAAGCGCCCGGAGTTCGACGCGGGGGCGGTTCCTCGCCCTGACTACATCCGACACCTCACGAACGATGCGAGGAAATATCAGGCAGCAGGAATTAGTGAGCAAGTGATGCTCAGCTTTACCAGTGATCCATATCATCCGGGCGACACAACTCTGACCCGGCAGACGATCGAGATCCTCATGGCGCATGGCCTCGGCTTCTGCACGCTTACAAAGGGCGGAACCCGAGCGCTCCGAGACATCGACCTGTTCAGGAAGGACCGAGATGCTTTTGCATCAACGCTGACCAGCCTCGACGATGATTTCTCGCGCAAGTGGGAACGCGGAGCGGCGGTCCCATCGGACCGGATTGCGGCTCTGAGGAGCTTCCATGCCAAGGGAATTTTCACTTGGGTTTCGTTGGAGCCGACGCTCGACGTGGAAGCCGCGCTGCGCATCGTGCAGGCAACGCACTCGTTTGTCGATCTCTTCAAGGTCGGCAGAGCGAATTACTTGCCGATGACAAAAAGCACCGACTGGCAGGAGTACACACTGCGGATGATCGATCTGCTGAATCGCCTCGATGCAAGGCACTACATCAAACGGGATTTGCAGAAATATCTGCCCGAGGGATACCCGAATTTGATGCGCGTTCCACAGTACCGCCGGGCGGAGAATGCTGCCGCGTGACAGGACTTCACTTTTGCGGACCTCTGGGATCGGGTGAACCAAAAGGCGACCGGTACTGGTTGGAGACGTACACGACCATCAGAACCGACCCGCATGAGCTAATGCAGCCGTTGCAGAACCAGATGCCGGTGATCGTCCGGCGCCGGAGCCGAGCGATCGGATGCCGTTAGGGAGGGCAAAGGTTTACTTCAGCGGCGCAGAAGCGCGATCGCTTCGCTTCGACGATCACCATCGCTGCATCAATTGTTGCTGCCGTCCTGCTGGCGCGCGACGGCCTCTCCAGGCCGTCACCTCGCTCAATTCGGCCATCGTAGCCAACCTGAATCTAGCCAGACCGATCTTCTCGATGAGGTACTGTGAGCCTGATCATGTATGTAAGGTGCCTTTCCAGTGGCCGCGGTGCTATTTTCCACCGTACGTCTTGCGCACCCAGTGGCACGGGCCTCGGCAACTTCGAAATTAGACGACCTGTGCGGGCTGATACCGGACCAGCATTTCAAGCTGCGAAAAGGCAGCTTCATGCCGGACCCCGAGAATTTCACGTTCTCACGGGTTAGAAAAGGGGACCATTCCCCTTCTGCGGGCGCATGCCGCACACCGATTTTGAAAAAATCAGTTGAAAACGCGAGTCAGCAGCATGCACGCTTGGCCACTGATAACGGGTCATTATCCGGGGTCAGGATCGATCCCGGGACTCTGCAAACCCTCCTGCCAAACACCTGATGACGGCGGTGCAGGGCACATCGTGAATCTGCACAGAACCCGAGACTCGCCGACGCATTCTCGCGGAACATCTTACCCGGCCGGATGTAACGCCGCAAAACACGGCGCAAACGGTGACGGGTCATCCTTGCGATGCCCGCTCGGACGATCCGTTCAAAGCCGCCTGGGTCGCCATCCCAGCCCTGACGCTGTGGCCGCGATGGTTGGCTGCATTCATGCCTGCTCTCGAAGCGGCAGATCTGCAGCATCGCGCGTCGCGCCTTTCTCTCAGCGGAGTCCGATGCTATTCGTCTGAGGCTCGCTCCAGAAGCTCCGACAGGTCGATCTTCCTAATACCGGTGATCTTTTCCAGTTCCTCGCAGATTGCCTGCCGTCGGTCTTTGACGAAGCTCTTATAGGCGCGCATGTCCAGCCGCTTCAGATCGATGAAGGCAGCCTGAAGGTATTCTTTGTCTTCTTTGGCCAGGTAATCTTTCGGATGCGCGGCGCTCTTGTTCCGGTTAAGTGTTCTCGGCAGAATCCACTTGTTTCCGAGATCATCGATTTCATGCCATTCGAGCTTTCTTTCGCGCAAACTCGCCTGCGGGAAGATGTGGTCGATCTCGGGCATATTTCCGGAATACTTGATCTTTCCGCCGGACTTCTTCTGGACGAGGGCCAAAGCAAGTTCGGGGTTGTTGGCAAACAGACGGTCATCGCCGGGGTCGAAATTCGTCTTGTAGTGGACGAATTTGAGCGCCCCTTCATAGGAGAACGGAGCCCGGGCCTTTATGTCGCTCGCGGCTGGCAGGGAATCCCGGATGAAAGCTCCCGTGCGGCTTTCGGAGAATTGGGTAAACACCTTCGAGAAGGCAAACAGGTATAGCGTCTTGCGCGCGGCCGCCCGGTTGCCCATAGGGAACGACTGCTTGGGTGCGAAGTAGAGGTACTGAACGAAGGGAACGAGCGTGCTGATTCCGCCAATCAATCTGCTGGAGTCCAGACGGCAATCGGTTCGGATGAAATCGACGGTCGCACGGATTGCATTGAAGCAGGTTTTATAGCAGGCCCTTACTTTATCCACGTTGCTCTGCTTGCGCAGCAATTCGAAATCGAGTCTGGTTCCGAGACCGGCTGTCGCAAACATGCAGCGGATGACAAAATCATTGTCGATATCGAGGCCGGAACCTGAGTTGATCTCTTTCAGGAAAGTGGGGAGGACATCACTGGCCTCTTTCCAGTAGAGCCTCAACATGCTGACGATGAGATCGGACCTGCTCAACCGGACGCCCTGGGTGTTTATGCGAACGAAGATCTCCAGGATGTCGAACGCCGATTTTCGCTTTTGGTCATCCGATGGGAGTTTACTGTCGATCGTCTGGGTCTTGAGGATCTCCTCGTCGCCGGTCAGCGCATGCGAGAGGGTAAGCAAGTTGACCTCCATCCGCGTTTTGTCGGTCTCGTTCAAATGGAGCTTCTCCGATATCGTGCGGCGAAGCTTCATGAGGTCGGATGGCGTCCGCCCGATGATCTCGGGAATATGGACGTAATAACGCGGCGGCTCGTCGTCGGGGTCCGGCGTCGCTGATTGGCCTTCCTTTGCCGACTGCACGGATGATGTATTGATCTCTTTGACTTCCTCGGTCGTGAAAAAGCTGAAGTCGAATTTTTCCTCGGAGTAATCGTCTTTGTCCCGGCCGCTGAGGACATCAAGATAAAGGCCCCTGCCTTCGTGGCGCCCTTTCAGGGCAACGTAAATGGAGCTGAGACGCTGTTGCCCGTCCAATACGAGTTTGAGCCGGTTGCCGCCGACATTATCGTGGAATCTATGCAAAGCGTCCGGCGTGAAATAGTTATCGAAATAGCGGAACTGAATCGGCTGGTAGGTCTCCCAAAGCAGAATGATTCCGACGGGGTAGCCGCGCATCATCGAATCAAAGAGCAGGCTGATTCGGCCAGGGTCCCAAACGAAGTCGCGTTGAATGGCCGGAAGAACGATTTCCTTGGAGTCGATTTCGTTAATCAACTGGTAAATGGACATCCGATCCTCTTTGCATCGAAGATTCTCCGGCATCACCGCCGGCGGCCACGTCACGTCTGGCAATGGCTAGAAATTAGAGAGTGTGTCGTTCAATTTTGCCACACCCCTCCTCTCTTCACTACCGTCCTCGTGCCGAGGTCCGGATCGTAGTCGTTCTTCGGGAATGCCCGTTGGTGTTAGATAAGGGTAGATTCTGTATTAAATAGTGTTACGCCGAGGACGACTCAGATTAATCCTCTGCTTTCTTTTATGGGTTTTTGACGGCTGGTCCCTAGAACCACGAACTCCTGCCCCTGAAAGCACGATCCGACGTACCCGAAACGCCGAAATCTCGCACTGAAATCGCGATCGGTACGCGGTGGTGCTCACGCGCACGAGCCCGTCGATCCGCTCGCGCACGTTTACGTGCGTTCAGAAAGGACTCATCGCAGCGGGCATTCCGGTCTTCACATCACAACTGCATGAGCACAACGCGTTCCGGGCGGTCTTCTCGTTTCAGCAGATGCTCGATGGCCTCAGCCCGTCCGATGTCGCAATCTCGATCCGGCGAAGATCAACGTCTGGGAATTCGTCGAGGAAGTAGTCGAACGTCTCAAGGCCGCGCAGGGGGCAGGGAAGAAGAAAACTCCAGCGTGCAGGTGCGGCATGAGCGGACGCGTGAATTCATTCGCAATCCTCAGTGATCCGAACTCATTTGCGCCGAAACCAAAGCCCGCGCAGCGGGTCGAGGAAGCCGCCATTGACGGGGTGGCGCGGCGGACGGAGAATTTTCCGAGCCGCCAGCCGCAGAAGGCGAATGTCCCGGCCAAACGCAGGCAGCGCTGCTACCGCACCGGCCGCGATCGTCATCTCGGGGTGAGGGGGACGGCGGAGACAGTGGAAAGCTTCTACAAAGCTGCCGACGCGCGCAACGTGCCGCTCGGCGAACTTCTGCGCCTTGCGCTCGACCCGCTGGAAAAAGCAGGGTAGGGGCCACGCGCACACTCAGTGCGTGTCGAAATCGTTGTACTTCGCGTTGAGTGCAAGCGTGCAGTAGATCTCGAGGAGGGCCTGCGCGTTCGGATCGCGCTCCTCGACGAAACGGAAATCCATGGCGCGGATCCGCCTCTTCGCGTCGTCGAACGCTGCGCGAAAAGCCGCATCGAGCATGAGGTTCTTGCGACTGTTCTCGTCATTCTTGTAACTCGCGGTCATTTTGCCGGTCGTCTCGCGCGCAAGCTTGAACGCGAATGCCGCCATGCGATGTGTCGCACCGGGATTACAGTGGCGTCCCCACCTTAAGCGGATCTTATTCGACCTTCCCAAATAGAGATGCGCATCTCCCTCGCTGAAGAGATAGACGCCCCTCATCGGCATGATCTTCGGAAAAGCACCGCCGCAGCATGGCGGCATGCTCATAAGCTGCTCGAACTTCGGCTGGAGACCTTCAAGCAATCGTACAATCGTCGGATGCATCGTTCACAATACCTGATCAAAGATATGCGTGAAATAAGATGGAAACTTCTGGAGTGTTGCGGTTACCGCATCGCGATCGGCTCGCAGCCTCATCCGAACTTCTCCCCGACCTTCGTTCGCCAAGTTTAGTGCTGCGCAAATTTCGGAAACAACGGCGCGGTCCGCGAACCCTAATTCATAGAGAGCAATGGCGGCTGGCGTGGGGAGACCGTATTTCAGCATTTTCTGCAAAAGCTCAAGCCTCGGGATGAGTTGACCGCTTGGGTCTGATCCGGCAAGACCGATCAGCTCGGTGATCGCTCCGATCAGCAGGGCGCCGTCATAGGAAAGGCCGTTTTCAAAAATCTCGACGATATGCTCGATCGCATAATCGCGAAATTTCGTACCCCAGATGAGTCGCGCTCCCGCCGCGCTTAGCGTCTGAAAAAGACTGGCGTATGATTTTCCCGCAATCCAGGCCTGAGCGCCCACGCGTAATTCGTCAGGCTTGCTGCACTTGTGGAAAGTCTCATTTTGAATATGTTTGGCCAGGATTGGCCAGACCAGATCCAGCAACGCCGAGGGAGAAGGGGCGACGAGCAGTTCAGCAACGTGTGTCTGCGACCAAGCTTCGATTTCCTCGATAGTGAAAATGCCGTAGAGCGTTCTTCCGAAAGTGCGGCGGCGGTTCGGATCAACGATCTTGCTTCCGATGTTATCGGCGATTGTTGTGAACAAAGTCTCGATGCGGGTTTTGTCTTGATCACCCGCCAAATGGTAGGCCAGAGTACCTCGAGCCAAAGCAACTACGGCTTCGGTCGACAGTGGTGTCTCTCCAGCGTCCCAATGCGACATGAGAAAACTTTCGATGGCCGCAATGACATCAAGCTTCCATTCGATCTGCTTGTTCATTCCTTGACGCGTGAAGTGTTTGTCGGCGTGCGCGGTTGAGACCGACCCGGCAAGTTCTGAAAAGGCGTCCTGACTCTGCAAATAACGTCTGAGAAAATCCATCGCGTCGAGCTGCAGCGAGTATTTCGCGTCATCGCTTTTGAAAGGATCAAAGAACGAGAGCAGAGCGCTGATGCAGGGCTCCGAGTTGTTTGGCTCGAGGAGCTCCTTGACTTGTCTCCAGCGCCATCTCTCTTTTCTGTCGAAACGTTTATCGAACACATTTGTGTCCGCAAAAAGGATGCTGCCTTCCGTATGCATGCCTGCGCGTCCGGCACGTCCGATGAGATTGTGAAAATCGCGTACCTTGATCCGCTCGACGCCCTGATAGACGCTCGTAACGATGAGGTAGCGGATGGGAAGATTGACACCTTGCGCTAGTGTTGAAGTGCAGATGACGAAGCGAATGCTTCCCTTGCGCATCGCGTGCTCGACGGAGAGACGAATCCCGTGCGGCGTGTTGCCGTGATGAGAGAAAATGCCAAGTTCCGCGCTCTGGGTTGAAGATGCAGTAGAACCCACATTGACCGAATGCAGATAGACGATCCGCGCGGTTTCATCTTGATCGGAAATAATTGAGGGACGAGCGAGAGCGACATTCCTCCCAAAGACTTCGACGGCTCGGCCGCACAGATTGGCGGCCGTATCCTTGCGCCCGCAGAAGATCGCGACAGCGCCATTTTTGACGAGCCGCAGGCCGAGGAATAGCGCGATGTCCTTACCGTCATCCCGCTCCGGGAAATACCGCTGCTTTTCTTTCGGGGCCCGGAACAGAGGCAAGGATTCGACAACGCGAGGTACAAAGAATTCCTCCGTGTCCGGATCGTTTTGAGCCACAAACTGCAATCTGCCCAGCGTGTCCAGCCTACTGGCAAAAGCGACGGTCCGGAAGGTCGGAGTCAACGCGGTGCCAGAAACAACTTCAGCGTCAGTGCCGTTCAGCCATTCGCCCACGGCGGAGGCGTTGCTGATCACCGCCGAAATCAGCACCTTCTGTGCGTCGGGTCGCGCCATGGATTTCAAAGAGGTCAGAAGCAATTCATAGGTGATCCCGCGCGTACCGGAATCGAACTGATGCCCTTCATCGAAAATGAGCACGCCGATCCGCTGGGCAAGGTCGGGAGCATGCCTCAGGACATAGACAAATTTTTCAGGCGTTACGACAAGGATCTGTTGGGTATCCAGGTCATCGTCGAACGTGAAATCGGCCTGAGGCACATCGGTGAGTTCGTCAACTGTAACCGGCTCGTTTCGAAAAGCTGCGACGAAACTGTTCTTGATTTCATGGCACAGCGCGCGAAATGGCGCGATGATGACCGCAAAGGACGTGCGCCCGGAGAGAAATGCGCTCCGAATGATAAGTTCCGAGGCGCGGGTTTTACCGGCGCTCGTCGGCATCTGGACGACGGCCGATCTGCCGCGGAGCACTCCCGACCGGCCTAACAAATGCTGAGCCGGCCAGAGCTCTCGAATGAAAGTCGTTTTCTGAAGGGCGGTGATCCAGAGGTCTCGGGAGAGAGCCGTATATTCCGGCACCGCATGCCAGCTTGAATTTGCGAATTTCTTGCGAACGACAGATCGCACAATATCCGCTAGGAGGAGCTGCCGCGGTGAGCCTGCGGCATAAGCGGATCGTCTAAGCGAATTGCATTGATCGAGGAGGACGTCACCGCCTTGGCCTTCGGCGAAGTATTGCTGCAGGAGACTCGAAATCGCGCTGACGGAGGTTCCAAAGGCGCGATTCGAACCCGCGATCCCTTGCGAGAAATCACCCTGGAGGAGCCAGCACAAGAACTCTTCGAGGCCTTCACCGCCTAAATCAGGGGCTGGGACGCCGATGCGTCGGCTAAGTACAAGCGCGCTGCCCGGAAAGTCGCAGAGGTAAAAGGAAGCGGCACCGAGAAGCGTGACGTAGGGGTCGAGTGACTGCTCGAATCGCGCCTCTACATATGCATCGAAAAAACGAGCCGAAAACTGAAGATGATTCTGAGGGTCTGCTGCGCCATCGCTGTCGGTGTTGTCGCCATGCGCTGCCAGGTCGCCGAGAATGCCAATCGACAATCTAAACAAGCGGCCGGGGTCCTGCGTTACCGTGATGTGGTCCGCCAAAGGCACGTCGTATTCGAACATCTTGGCCTTGGACCGGGTGATGCCTAGCAGGGTGTGCGATCTTTGTTCAGGCTTCATCGGCGGCCCTCTGGTAGAGACTGTGAACCAGCGGCATCATGTCGGCGCCCCGTATCACAACAAGAGCCAACGCGTCATGATTGGGATGAGGCTTGAACCCCGTCGGACTCGCTGAACTCGGCACTTTCTGGCAGTCAGCGGCGCAGACTTCCGTGGCTTGGAAGTGGTCGGCCGAATACAGCGCCGCCGCCCCGAAAAGCTGGCGATATGGAAAATCTACGGGATTCTGAAAGCGCTCGACTTGCTTCGCCTGATCCGTCAGTCCTTTGTCAAGCAACCTTTGCTTGATGTAGTTGAGGGACTCATCGATGCGGATGTGGTCCTTCGCCGAGTCATTTATCGCATCCTGTAAGCGGTTCACTGTGGAACTGGAGAACTTCGTCTTCGATTCGAAGATTGCAAGGGTGTCGTCCGGCGATGTGTCGGCCGGATTTTGCATGCGGAAGCCAATCACATCGCTTCCTTTCGAAGACTCGTCCCGGACGATTTTCGCGTTCCAGCGCACGCGCGGCACCCAATATCCTAACAGCCACTGCAAATAATCGGCGATCAGGATTTCGCCGAAATCACCGGCACGAACGCTTGGGCCCAAGGTTGAGTTACGAGATGGAAATTTGATGTCCTCTAGATATTGTTGGCGCGTGCGCGCCGCGCGGAGAGCGTCGATGTCGCTGTCAAGGCAATAGTGATTACGAAAGTGCTTGGCCCATGCGGACAGGGTCGCTTTGTCCGGCAAATGACGGAATTCCCATACCTCAATGACTTTTCCGTCTGCGGTCGCGAGACGCTCACCGGTGTCGACGAGCCAGTCCAGGTGAAGCGGCTTGGTGACGGAAGGAGAAGGGCTTACCGATGCTGCGGGCGTGGCGAGCGTATTGGGCACTGACGCCTCTAACTGTGTTTTGGAAGTCAGCATGCATCATAAACGATGCATCTACTAACTCTGCAAGTGCTTTCAGTGCGATGGGTAACGGCCAAGAAGCAAGTCCGCCCGAGTTAGACGCCGCGGCCGAATACTCAGTATTCAGACGGCAGGAGAATAGTGTTATCCGTGAAAAGAGCTTGGTCGTCGCGAGCGGAAAATCCTTATATTCAAGCCCCTTCATAAAGATGACAGTGCCGTTGCCATCATCGCACGCCAAGGTCGCGGTGCCGGTCGGCGCGCACGGTCACCATCCAGACCTGAAAATCCTCCGCCGCGACCTTCTTGTCATAGCGCTGGACGAGCGCGATCTCGTCGAGAGCCAGTAGGCGCCGCCGTTCTCGCAGACGTACAGAGCACCTTCGGTTTAAACAACCTGCCGGTTCAGCCGATGGCGATAAATACTCTCGCTGCCGGTGAATTGCCGGGACCGATTTCGGTAAGTGTTTTCGAGCTCGACATAATGCGCTCCTTCGTTGAAATGCCCCCCGAAAGAGGCACAGGGTCGACGCAACCGAGCGCGGCTGTCATAGGATATTGGGGTGACTTCCCGCAAACTCCGCACCGAAGGAGGGGAGGGGAGCCAAAACCCGTCGTTGACAGCAAGCGGCGACGGCCAAGGTGCCGATACCCCGCCATGTCACGGGGCTGCAGGAACGGAAACTATCACGAGCGCGGAGCGATAAAGGTTGGTTTGAGCGGCGGGCTCTCTGCCGGAGTCGCGAGTAGAGGTAGGAGACGCGTTCATCCTGAAGCCTTACGGCGGGCTTGCCTCTGTTAAGAAAAAATAGTACATTTTTTCTTAATTAACAGCACAGGCGAATTCCATGGAAACCATGCGGAATCAGATAGTTGCGCGCATCGAACGGCTGGGTGATGGAAAGGCCTTTTCGGCTAAGGATTTCCTCGACGTCGCCAGCCGGACGACGATCGACGTGACGCTCGCAGAACTCGCCCAGGACGGAACCATCCGCCGGATACGCCGCGGCCTCTATGACCGGCCGAGGGTCAATCCTGCTCTCGGCGGCAAACTGAGTCCAGACATTGACGAAGCGGCGCGCGCCATCGCCCGGCGGCAACGCTGGAAGATCGTGCCGGAGGGCGCCTGGGCGGCGAATCTTCTGGGCCTGTCGACGCAGGTGCCATCGAAGATCATTTATTTGACTGACGGACCCAACCATGAAGTGCCGATCGGCCGCCGCAGCATTTTCTTTAAGCATGCGCGCCCCAAAGCGCTGGCCGGGCTCGAAGGAAAGATCGCGCTTGTGGTCCAAGCGCTCCGCCATCTGGGCAAGGACAAGGTCGGGGAACCGGAAATAGCGACCCTACGCGCAAAGCTGTCCCCGGCCGAACGCAAAAAGCTCGTCAAGGACACGCGCTTCGGCGTCGACTGGATTTACGAAGTATCGAACCGCATTGCGGAGAAAACGGCGTGAACAATGTTGCGCGGATGCCAAGCCGCGAGCGTGCCGACCTCTTTTCTGAAACGGCGGCCCGGCGGGGACTCTCGGAAGCCATCATCGAGAAAGACTTCTGGGTGTGCTGGATTCTCAAACAACTGTTCTCGATCGAGGCGCTGCGTGGCCGTCTTTTGTTCAAGGGCGGCACTTCCCTGTCGAAGATCTTCCACGCAATCAACCGGTTTTCGGAAGATATCGACCTGGCGGTGGATTACGTTGCCCTCGGATTCACAGGCGACCGCGATCCGCACCGTGAAGGGCTCTCAAAAACCAAGCGTCAGGCCATTCTCGACCAGATGATGGAGGCGTGCCGCCATTACATCGGCGACGAGTTAGTCGGAATCCTGCGCGCGCGCTGCGCTGAAGTTCTGGAAGACACCGGCGGATGGGCCATCGAGGTCACCGAGAAGGACCCGAATGTCGTTCGCTTCCACTATCCGGCTTCCGCCGAGGCTCTCGCGTACATCGCACCGCAGGTGGTCCTTGAGTTAGGTACGCATGCGGAATTCGTGCCGCATGGCCGGTTCACGGTCTGCTCTTTTGCGGCAGAGGAATTTCCAAGGCTGTTTGCAGAGCCGGACGTCCAAGTCGAAACTCTGCTCGCCAGGCGCACCTTCTGGGAGAAAGCGACCATTCTGCACGCGGAGTTCTTTAGGCCGCCTGAGAAGGCCATGCCGCCGCGCTATTCGCGCCACTATTATGACCTCGCCATGCTGGCCGAAGGGCCGGTCCGCACCGAGGCATTGGCCGACATGCCTCTTCTGGCGCAAGTCGTGGCGCACAAGCAAATCTTCTACCCTTCCGGCTGGGCGCGTTACGACCTGGCGCAGCCGGGGAGCTTGCACCTGCTGCCAGCGCCTGAGCGTCGGGCGGCGCTGGAGAGGGATTACCGCGATATGGAGGTAATGATCTTCGGGGAGACACCGCCATTTGGCGAAATCCTTGAGGCGCTTGGCGGGCTCGAGAAGGAGGTCAACCGCCAATGAACTTCTCGACACAGCAGATTTGGGAGTTGAACCGAACCAATGCAGACCCCAGGGGCCCTGATTGGAAGAACGATGTATGAAATCAGACTAACCCCGACTACAATCATGAACAATCAAGAACTGATAAGCTGCGTCCGATCTGCCTGGATGTGCAACCCAAGGCAGGCATGCCACATGTGGAAATCACTTTAATGCCACTGCCACCCTCAGGATGCAAAGTCTACACACCGCCATCTCTTGCCGAAGCGATGGTTGCTGCGATCCATTGTGGGCGCGATGCTGAGTGGTTGGATCCGTGCGTCGGCCCGGGAGTCTTCATCAAGGCGCTGCGAGCTCGCGGAGTTAGGAAGGAACGTATTGTCGCTCTGGATCTCGAGGGCGCACCGGGCGAGTTTGACAGCTGCGCACGCACCCTGCGCGGTGTGGACTTCTTCCGCTGGTTGCCCTCGACAACCGCGCGTTTCGACAAAATCATCGCGAACCCACCATATGTCCCAATTGAGCGCCTGTCACGGACACTCCAAAAACCGATCCTGTCCCTCAATGAGGTAGATAAGGCCTCTTTTCGCCTGAATTCCAACTATTGGTGCACATTTCTTGCAGGCTCTCTCCGAGTTTTGAAGGACGGCGGTGATTTAGCCTTCGTCCTTCCGGCAGCTTGGGAATACGCGGACTACGCCGGCTCTGTGAAGCAACGGATCTTCGACATTTTTCGCTCAGTCGAGGTACATCGCTGTCTGACGCCGTTGTTCGAAACCGTAAGCGAGGGATGCGTAGTTTTAATTGCTCGCGGCTACGCAGAAAAAAAAGGACATACTGCCCATTTCAAGTATTCGACGCCGAAAGATCTCATCAAGTCACTAAAGGCGAACTTAGAAAAGCCCGTCGATAACAGCCACGAATCGACGAAGAAAGCTCAGCACAATAACGCAGTCAGGCTCGGGGATGTGCTTAGTGTCGGAATTGGCTGCGTGACTGGGGACAGCCAATTTTTCTTGTTGACCGAAGCGGAGCGATTACATCATGCGTTACCTCTGAGCGCAGTGATTCCGGTTGTCTCGAAGGCGCGCCATTTAAGGTCCGCATTGCTTCGTGCCAGTGATTGGCAGCGATTGTTGAGAGACGAGGAGCGCATTTGGCTGTTTAAGCCGGGTAAAGCGTCACGGAAGACCCTGGGGGTCAAACGATATATAGAGCTCGGCGAAAAGACTTGCGATCTAAAAGGTCATAAGCTTCGCTCGCGCGAACACTGGTGGGATGTTCCGCTGATTGAACCGTGCGATGGCTTTCTCAGCGGCATGGCCAAGACGGGGCCGTGGATATCCCTTCGCTCGATGCGCGGGTTAGCCGAAGAACTGCCCGGGAACCTGGGCGCTCTTGCGCGCGGGTACATCCTTCGGCGTTCTTCCTCGGGTGGCCATCGTGCGAACAGATGATCTGTAGAAGCAGATTTGCTTGCGGACATCATTTTTTCATAGGACTTCAACAAATATCCAATGATTTGCCGGATTCTTTCCCGAGGGTTTTCACTATCACGATGCCTGGCTGCTCTCTGGAAGCTGATTGTTTTCCGTAAAAAGAGCCGCCCATGGGCATTGGGGCTGGTTGGGGCTCGGCGACGTAGATCCGAAATAGCATCGATCCTCATAGATCAACTTCGCGGAAACTCCTTATCGCCACTTGGCTGCCTAACGGGCGACGCGCTCTCTTGCCCAATGCGTCGTGGTCAGCTCCGCACAAGGGCGCATAGGCGACTAGAACGAAGCCGCTGGCGCGGCAGACACTGCCTTGCATGCAGCTGTGGGTAGCTGTCGCTGCGGTAGGTTGATTCACAAGGAAGGAGATCCTTGTGACCAACCTACGCAAGCGGATGCTGGAGGAACTCCAGCGCCGCAACTATTCGCCAGCCACGATCCGTGGCTACCTACATGCCGTGGAGCAGTTTGCTAACCACTTTGGAAAATCCCCTGACCAGCTGGGGCCAGACGAGCTAAGAAGCTATCAGGCCTATCTGCTCACAGAGCGCAAGCTGGCGGTGGGAAGCGTGGTGGGCCGGGTCGCCGCGCTGCGTTTCTTCTTCGTTCGTACCCTCAAGCGGCGCGACTTCTGGGAGGAGCTGCCCTATCCGAAGGACCCGAAGGATCGACGCCGCCTTCCGACGGTGCTCAGTCTGGACGAGGTCGCCCGGCTTATCGATGCCGCCGGCAACCTCATGCAACGCGCCCTGCTGATGACGCTTTACGGCACGGGCATGCGTCGGGCAGAAGCATCGCTGCTCAAGGTAAGCGATATCGACAGCAGGCGCATGATGATCCGCGTGGAACGGGGCAAGGGCGGTGGCGTTCGCGACATCCCACTCAGCCCGGCTCTGCTGGAGACGTTGCGAGAGTATTGGCGCTGGAAGAAGCCTCGCATCTACCTTTTCCCCAGCAGTACAGGACACCGCGGCCAAGACAGACCCATGTCGGACAAGGTTGTCTGGTACACCTGTAAAGAAGCCGCCCGCTACGCGCGCATCAAGAAGCACGTATCGCCTCACACCCTGCGCCACAGCTGGGCGATGCACTTGCTCGAGGCGGGAACAGATCTGCGCACGATTCAGGTCCTGCTCGGCCATGTGGATCTGGAGACCACGGCCAGGTATCTCCATCTGTCGCAACGACACCTGCAGGCAGTGTCGAATCCGCTGGAGCACTTGCAACTGTCCAGCGTCAGCCAGGTATCCCGTGAGTATCACCGGAAAACAGATAAGTGACCCGGCCTGCCGTGGAGGTGGCCGACATCCTTCGCGTCCAGGGTGACTGCTTTCGAGAACAGAACCGTTCCTGGCTTGGCTACCAGCAGCTCAGCGTGCTGCGGGCCATTACCGCATGTCGAACGGCCGCGCTCGGAGGCCATCTGGATTCCTGCTCGCAATGCGATCTCCAGGCCATCTCATATAACTCGTGCCGCAACCGGCACTGCCCGAAGTGTCAGGCTCAGGCGCGCCAGCGCTGGCTCGCGCGGCGGGAGCAGGACCTGCTCCCTGTGGCCGCCATCAGCGAGTCTGCGCGCCTTGTGTCTTCTGGTACATCATGGGCTGTCTGGTCCAATCGATCGGTCCGTCCGTGAATCGCTTTTCAAGTCGCGCCATCAAGTCGCGCCAACCGCTCTGAAAATGCATATATGCTTGGTCCCACTCTGGACCGATCTTCCAGCCGAGATGGGTGATCGTGACGTGCGTGCGGTATGCATCCACAGGTTCCATCTCAACCACGACCCATGTTCCTCCGTTTCGTACCTCTGGAAGTTCCGGCGGAGCGTTCCACTGGAAGGAGATCATTTCTTCGGGAGCATAGCTCAGGATCTTCAGCCCCTTGGTGCCGGAACGTTCATCCTTCGGATCGAATTGAATCTCGTACGGTCCGCCAATCGCCAACGCTATGTTTGCCTTTTGAGCGAAGAACTCCTCCGCTCCTTCAGACGTTGTGAAGACACGCCACACCTGTCGGACGGGTGCATTCACGGTTCCTTCGACTCGAACCGCTCGATCGGTAATCGTTCCCGTCGACTGCTGCGCCAACAAAGGTACTGTTGCGGATGCCAGGACCAGAAGCATTGTCATCTCTGAGCTGCGCATAAAATTATCCTTTCGCTTGATGGATTGATGCACCGAATTGATCTAAAACATCAGAGACCAATTTGAGGTGCTCCCATACTGGCTTCGCGTTCAGCCGGACACTCGACGTAGCTCTTAAGCAGCGTGGTGATGAGTGGCCAGCCATTGTTGCGCGTCCGCAAACTTTCCGTGATCAGCCCTGAATGTGTTACGCGAACAGTCGTGGAACCATCCCTTTCTTCAAGATCCCAGCGTACAAGCGTTTCGGGGTATTCCTCGTTTTCGCGGATCCATGTGTAGGTAAGCAAGCGCGGAGGATCAACTGTGCGGTACTCGCCGTGAACCGTGGATGCCTGGTTTTCTTCGGAGCCGCATCCGGCAACGCGCATCAACCATTTGCCCCCTGGCTGCGGGTTGCACTCCGCGTTAACTACCCTGAACTTCCCTTCGGCAGCCCACCATTTGAGTAGTTCTTCAGGTCTTGTCAGCGCTGCAAAGACCCGTTCCGCGGGAGCCTTGATGACGATTTCCTGAACGGTTCGGTCATCACGAAAAGTGATCGGACTCATGATTGTTCCTCCAGATGCTTTTTAAGACTTTGCAGCGATTGCTTCCAGAAGGTCTCGTAATCGCGAAGCCATTCGTCGACCGCCTGAAGCGGATTTCCGTTGAGCTTGCATTGAGTTTGCGTTCCATGTTTTCGGGTTTCGACCAATCCCGCCGAACGCAATACACGCAAGTGCTTCGAGATCGCCGGCCGGCTCATGCGGAAGTTGTGAGCGATCCCGCCAACGGTCTGTTCATTGGCTCGCAGGATGTTTAGAATCTCCCGTCGAGTTGGATCAGAGATCGCACGGAATACTGAATCTCGTCGTCTTGGATTAAAGGAAACCATACGGTTACGATCATTAGTAACCAAACGGTTTCCATCTGTCAAGGCCCTTTGTCTTGGAAATTGCGTCCAACCGATATGCCGAGAATCACCGGCCCGTCAGGGAAACTACCGTGTAGGACGCCCTGCCTTGCTCTGACAAGCTGGCCCGCGCGGGCCTGGATGATCAGCCTCCAGCGACAAGGGCGTTGCGTACTCGATCTCAATGAGCGCGAAATTATCGCCGAGTCACTCATTGAGTTGTGGTTTGCGCCCGGGCGGCGATCATCCGCTCGTCAGGAATGGCTCCAAAGAGGCTGCCCTGCGATAGACCAGTTACAACTGGAGTCCAGTCCGAGCCGTTAAGCCCGATACGTGTGCGCTTTGAGACTTCCACCGAAGGCAAGTGCATAGCTTTCCATGCTTGCGGAAAATCATCCCAAATAACTACTCGTGCCGTAGCGCCTGCACCGGATCGATTCGCGCCGCTCGCCGCGCCGGCCCCAGTCCTGCTAGCAATGCAATCATAATTAGCAGCCCGCCAGTCCCCACCAGCGTCGGCGGGTCCGAAGCCTTCAATCCATAAAGCATAGAAGACACCAATCGCCCCAGCCCCACCGCTGCACCCACACCGAGCACCACACCAGCCAACGCCATCCACGAAACCTCGCGCAGCACCATCGTCAGCACCTGCCCTGCGCACGCTCCCAGCGCCATGCGAATCCCGATTTCGCTCGTCCGCCGCGCCACCGTGTACGCCATAATCCCGTAAATACCAATCGAGGCCAGTACCAGCGCCAATGCTCCGAATCCGCTCGTCAGTTGCGCAAAGATGCGCTCATTCGTCGTCAGCTTCACCTGCTCCTGCATCGTGCGCACATCGGTCAGCGGAAGATCGCGATCTATCCCTGCCACCACCGCGCGCACCGCGCCCAGCAAACTCGCCGGATCCTGTTCCGTGTGCAACGCCACCATCATCCGCCCCGCCTCCGACCGCTGCTCATAAAACGCATAAAATGTCGGCGGAATCTCCGACCGCAGATCAGCATGCTTCGTATCCGCCGCCACACCGATGATCGTCAGCGGCACCGCAAATTCCTCAGGGTCCGTATCGAAGGTCTTCCCCGTCGGGTCCTCATTTGGAAAATACCTCTGCGCCAGCGCCCGGTTGATCACCGCCGCCTTCGGCGAAGTAGACGTATCCTGCGAGCCAAAGCCGCGTCCGCTCACGATCTCAATCCGCATCGTCTGAAAGAAATCCCGGCTCACCGCATTCGTTTGCACGCGAAATCTCTCTTTTACCCTCGGCGTTCCACTCACGTGAAAGGAGGCGCCCGAGTTGCCATCTCCAATCAGCGCAATATCCGTCATCGTCACCGACTTCACTCCCGGAATAGCGGACAGCTTCTCTTCAAGCCGCCGATACATCGCCAACCTCTGCCCATCCACACGCACAGTCCGCGGCGGATTCACCCGAAACAGCAGCAGATGATCTTCGCGAAACCCAAGCTCCGCGTGGCCAAGATTTACCAGCGTCCGCACAAACAGCCCCGCGCCCACCAGCAAAATCGCCGACAGCGCAATCTGCATCACCACCAGACCCTTGCCAACCCAGACGCCCTGCCTGCCACCATTCGCATCGCCGCTGCCATGGCGTCCATGTTTCAGCGCGCCGCTGCTCTCTGCCCGCATAGCGTGCCATGTGGGAGCCAGCCCAAACAACACGCCTGTCCCCAGCGCCATTGCGCAGGTAAACGCCATCACTCGCCAGTCGAACTCCACCTGAAGCAGCGTCGCATTCTCGTCCCTCGCCAGCGGTGCCACTTCGATATACCCAGACTGAGTGGCCGCTGGTATTCATGAATTCTCCGAGATCATCAACCTTCGCCGAGTAGAGGGCCTATTCCCGCAAGCATCGGCCACATGTTTCCGCCGACGTTTCCCCTGAGATCCACGATCCAGCCCGACGGATGCGCAGCGTCGAGATCCCTAATATTCTGTTGCAGCTTCGTTTCGAATGCGACGAATTCGCGGTCGTTTTCCTAATGGACGAGGCCGAGGAGGCGAAGAAGTTCGGCCATGGGGCCCGCGGCGGGAACCAGGCCGGTTCCGAAAGTGGTGATCTTGACGGGGCCGTGGGGGTCGTCGCTGCTGATGGTGAACTCCGCCGAGAGATTGCCGGCACCGGAGGGCGTGAACTGAATGGTGATTTCAGACTCACCGTCGGGCGGAATCGCAGGGAGCGGGAAGGTGGGCGCAGGACTGAGGGCGAAGTTGTCGCTACCCGCGGTGCGCGCGATGTTGGTGATGTTCAAGGGCGCGAAGCCCACGTTGAAGAGCTGGACCGAGAGGATGCGATTGTCGGGCAGTTCAACGGTGCCGAAGAAGCAACTGGCGGTGGGATTGAGAGCGAGACGCTGCGTGAGACCGGTGTTGACAACCGAGCCGCTCAGCGAGATGAACTGGGTGCCCGACGCGTCGTTGGTGTCGAACTGCAGGAGACCGAAGGAATTGTTGCTGCCGGTCTCAGTGTAGGTGACCTGGAATTTCTGCTGGCCGCCGGGGGGAATGGACACGGCGCCCGCCGGGACTGAAAACGGTGGAGTGGCGCTGACCGCGGTGATTTGCAGTTGTGCATCGCCGGAGTTGTAGACGTAGAACGGCAGCGTGACGGACTGGCCGCTAGCGATAAAGCCGAAGGCGAGATTTCCATCGGAGACAAACTTGGGGCCGGTCGGCCGTGTGGCTTCAAAGCAGCTTCGGCCGTAGGTTCCGACGCGCAGCACGGCGGGCGAGACGCTGTTGTCAATGGCGAGGGACTTGCAGCAGACCATGGGAAGGCCCGAGCCGTAGATCTTCCACGTAGCCGTGCCGGAGACCACGCCGTTTGCGACGGTAACGGTTGCATCGGTGCTGCGCAGCACGCCGGCGTCGCCGGCTACGACGATGGCGGGCGGCTTGCTGGCGGTGCTGCCGGTGATGTCGAACACCACGGACCAGAACGGCATGTCGGGGAGATTGCCGACCGGTCCGCTGCCGTCGGTGCCGCTGACGTCGGCCCAGGTGGTGCCGCCATCGATGGTAAGGAAGACATGGCTCGTGCGGTACTTGGGATTGATCCACCAGAAACTATCGAACACCAGAGCGGCGCGCTGGATGTTGGTGGGGTCAATGGCGATGCTGCTGATGCGGCGGCCGACCGTGACTGCGCCGGTGGGCTTGGTGTTGAATGTGCCGGTGTCCCAGGTGGCGCCGCCGTCGCTGGAGAAGTGCACGGTGCCGTCTTTGCATCCCGCCCAGACGACGCCGGCCGATCCGGCGGTAGTGGCGAGGCAGCGAATGTCGTCGGGCGCGGTGAAAATGGCGGTGAAGTTCTTGCCGGCGTCCGTGCTCTTGTTGAGCGTCTTTATCTCGCTGACGTAGACGACACGCTTGCTGGGGTCTGTTCCGGTTTGGTCGAGTGCAATGGCGCGGGGCGAGCCTCCATTGGTGAGGCCGATGCCGACTTTTCGGTTGGCTGCGGGGAGATTGGTCGTATCCCAGGTTGCGCCTGAGTTGGCAGACTTGATGAAGAACTCATCATCGAAGCCGTAGACCACGGTGGGATCGGAGGGATCCACCGCAACGAGCCAGCCGTCGCCATTGATGCCGGCGTGCCACTCGCCGAAGTTGTCGGCCGGACGGTTGCCGCCGGTGCCGGTGTCCTGCATGCCGCCGTAGGTGTAGGAATTGGGAACGCCTTTGCCGGTGTCGGTGATGCCGCGGCCGATGCCGATGCCCTGGAGGAGGCAGGTTGCCATTTTGCCGTTGATGGCGGACCAGTTGCTGCCGCCGTCAGAGCTTTTAGCGATGCCACCGTCCGTGCCGGTATAGATGCTGGTTTTGGGATAGGGCGGCGATGCCGTGCCGACGGGGCGATTGGCCACTGGGCTGAAAGCCATTACGTGATTATCAAAATGCACCTTGCCCTTGGTGACCGCGGGGCTGATAAAGCTCTGGCCGCCGTCGGTGGAGAGCCATAGCTCCTGAAAGCCGGCGTAGACCCGGTTGGAGTCGAGGGGATCGACTCCGAGCGTGAGGTCATAGGTGGTCTGCTTGAAGCCATCAACGCCCGCCACGTTGGTGAGAGCCGGGCGCGGGGTCCAGTTGTCGCCGGAATCAGCCGAGCGCCACAACCCAAAGAATGTATTGGTCGTTCCGTCGGCGAGCTTTCCCTGCACCGAGACATAGAGGACGCGGTTGTTTGCGGTGGTGCCGTCGAACTCCGATTGCGCGACGGCGAAGGCGCCGTTGTGCTGCGGCGCGTTGGGATTAGTGAAGAGGTCGGCGGGAAAAGTAATGCCCCCGTTGGTGGATTTGAGCAGTTTGGCGTTGACGTTGGGCGGACCCGGAGTACCGGCGACTCCGCAGTAGACGGTGGATGCAGGGGTGGTGGAATCAAGGAGCAGGCAGCAGATATTGCCCGGGACGACGGGATTGCGGTCGTTGAAGTCAGGACCGTTGGCGCCGAAGTTCTGGCCGCCATCCACGGAACGATAGAGCCCGTTGTTGGTCGCGACGAGCAGAGTGTCCGGCATGGGAGAGACGATTTTGAGGATGCCGACTTTTGAAAAGAGCGTGCCGAAGTAGCCACCGTCAACGATGGCCCATGAGAGACCCTGGTCAGTGGAGCGGTAGATGCCGGCGCTGCGCGTGAAGACGCCGCCGCCATCGAAGAGATTGCCGCTGCCGGCGTAAAGAATGCGGGGATTGGCCTGGTCGATGGCAATGGAGCCCATGGAATTCGAGAACATGGGATCCGTGAGGGGACGCCACAGGGTGCCTCCATTGGTGGTGGCCCAGACACCGCCGTCGTTGGTGGTGACATACATGGTCTGATCGTTGGGGACGGTGGGATCGATGGCGATATCGGTGACCTCGCCTGCGTCGGGGCCGGTGCCCATGTGGATCTGATCGGCATCGACGACGAGTGGGGCGGGACCGATCTGCTTCCAGAGAACGCTGGCATCGACGTCGAGTTGGTAGAAGTCGGCGACGGCCTGACGCCATGCATCGGGGCTGGGAACGCCGGCAGGGCTAAGGTAGCCCTCAAGAAATTCGCGCTGCTCGTCGCTTAGGTCGGCTGCGCCGCCTTTGACTTCTTCCGCTACATCGGGCATGGCTGATCTCCTGGTTGGGTTCGGCGTTTGCAGACCGAGACGATGGCGCCGGTCACGATTGTGATTTGCCGGGCGGAGGCGGCGGCATCATGCGCATCCAGCCTTCGGTGCCGGTGGCGGGATCGGGGCGCAGATGCGCATCCTGCGTGGCGGCGACGATTGGATCTTCCTGCCAGGTGGTGATGTCGGCGCGGTGATTCCAGCTCCAGGTGCCGTGAATCTCATTGGGCACGGGCATGCGGATGGTCTTCGGGTCGACGAGCACGGGACCGAAGCGGAAGGTGGGCGAGATGGCAGCGAGCGCCTTCGCGACCCACTCGCGGCGCATGCCGATCTCCTTGCGCGGAAGCATGCCGGTGGTGGCGTGCACAACGCAGTGCGGTTCGACCAGCAGCGTGAGATTGACGATCTGGTTGGGATGGACGCTCAAGAGGCCGGTGGTGTCGACGTATGGGTGCTTGACAGGTGATTTGGCCTTGGAGGGATCGTCACCGATATCGTCAGAGAACTGCTGGTAGTAGTTGTCAGCCGCGCCGGCCTGATCGAGAAATCCTTGGCCGGGACCGACTTTGCGCGCGAACTGCGCGACCGCCGCATCGGCGCAGTAGAAGCGGGTGTAGTCGTCATTGACGAAGTAGCCGAGCAGGCCATCCTGCCAGTGGGTGATGGCACCGAGGCGAAGAGAGACGGAGCGGGTGTTGAGGTCGTCGGGCGCGATGGGCTCCTGCACTTCGACTCGCACCTGCGCGCGCATGATGGCGACGGGATGGCCGACGAGCAGAGCGAGATGCTCGTCTGACGAGCTGCCGAAGGGATCGACGGCCCAGAGGGTGGAGTCGATGATGCGCAGGATGGCGGAAAGCGCATCTTCGCCGAGGCCGGTGGCGGTGGAGTCGGCCAGTCCCCAGAGAAGGAGACCTTGCGCGATACCGGCAGCATATTTGTTCGGGATGGCGCGCTGCGGGGTTTGTCCTACGGTCGCGGGCACGCCGGGGGCGGCATCCCAGATGACGCCGGCCTGCGGGTCAGGACGCACGAATCCCAGATTGGCGCCGGCAGCATCGAACAATTCCAGATCCCCGTCGAGATGGTTGGGCATGAGGAATCCGCAGACGGGTGAGGTGGCTGAGTCGGCTTCAGCCGGGGATCCATCCGCGGCCATATACCGGAACCAAAGTCGCGAAGGCGAGGTGAACCGTGGTGGCAAAGCGAGCAGCTCAGGGCGCGTGGGGGTTGCGATCGGCTCGGATTCGATAAGGATGGACGAGTTGATGAAGGTTTGGTCGCTGGAGCCAGCGAGATCGAGGAACTGGCCGTAGCCATCGACGAGGCGCAGGCGGAGGACTCGCAAGAATCCGGCGCGCAGAGCGACGAATGGGACGGGCGGATTGGGGCCGCTGCTGGGTTTCGATGTACCGTCGGGCAGATTGCCTCCGCGCATCTGGCGGGTAAGATTGTCGGCGGCGCCGGAGAGGACGTCCATGCTGTCGAGGGTGTCGAGGATGTCCTGGAGCGAGGAGCGATCGATGGTGGAGAGCGATGGAGTGCCGCCTGTGATGGAGACGTTGATGTCTTCCGCCATTTTGGCGTAGGCGTTCAACGCAACCTGCGCGAACTCCGAGTGAAACTTGATGTACTTGTTGGGAACGAGATTCCCTGCCCCGCCGGCGGCCTGAGCCTGGGTGATGGCCTGGCGCAGACTGGCTGCGGCGGTGGCGGCGGCGCCTCCAGTGAGATGCGCGCGGCCGGAGAGAATGAAGCTGTTGGGAGGCTGTGCGACGGGCGTGTAGGTCCCGCTGTTGGTGACGGGAGCGGGATTGGGCGCGGGCGGGGCGATGGTGGGGTCAGTGGAGAAATCGATCTCGCCGAGGGTCCAGTCGGCCACGGCGTTTGTAGAGGGGATGTATTCGATCTGCCAGTCGAGGTGAATAGGGTTCCAGGGACGCACCGGCGGCGTGACGGCGATCGGACTTGGCAGAGTGCCGGAGATGCCGCTGCGGGCTATGAGCTCTCCGTGATCGAAGCGGGGGTCGCGCGTTGCCCACCACGCCGTCTGTTCCACCATGAAGCGATTGGCGACCTGGGCGACTTGAGCGGGGCTGGCGGTTGTGGACGATCCGCCGAATTGAACAACGTTCCCGGTGTTGGCCGAGGTGCGGAAGGGCGCGACCGGATTGAGCGCGGATTGCGCGAGGTTCACGGCCGCGGATGGATCGAGCAGAATGCATTCGCGGAGGAGATCGTCGCACTCCGGCGGGATGCTGCCGTTGTCGATGCCGCGTTCGAGCACAGATTCAGGCGTGGCGCGATGCCGCTGAGTGGGCGAGTCGAAGCCGGGAATATCTTGCACAGCGGGACAGCTCAACTCCGTTGTGCAGAAGCCGGTGAGGCGAACGGCAAGCGTGTTGTCCTGCGACAAGCGCGTGTCACCGCCGTGCTTGAAGGTGCGGCTTGCGCCTTCGAGCAGGAACACAGGTTCATGAGGATAGAAGAGGCGCGGGAGAGCGCGCAGCACTTCTTCGGTGTGGGCGGGAATCTGCTGTTGCGCGACGTTGGGGACGATGAAGTTGATGGCGGAAGCCATGCCGCCGGAGATGATCTCGGTTTCGCGCAGGGTCTGCAGCGACTCAGAGTATTTGACGGCGGCGGTGCCCTGCGACGCGATGGTGTGGCTGCGGAACTTGCCGCTCTGGAACGAGGACTTCTGCACGTTGGCTGCAGCGGCAACCTGCGAGGCAAACACGCCGGGCGCGGGATTGACAGGGTTGGGCAGCGGCGGCGGCGTGTCCGGCATGGCGGGGATGTTGATGGTCTCAGTGGTGGAGCCGCCATCCCGAGATGCAAACGCAGTTGAGTGCAGCAGCACGTCGAGGCGCGCGCGGCCGTCGGGCTGCTCGAGGTCGGCGAGAGAGCTGAGAAGGAAGCCTTCGAGGATGCGGGCTTCATCGGGCCTGCCGTTGTTTTGCGCGACGAGCGCGGCAAGCGCTTCAGTGAGCGTGTTGCCCACGGCTACGTTGACGGCCGATGCCGCGGGCGGGCCGCCCACTTCGCCGGAGAGGAGTCCGGTTTCGTTGCCGGGCCAGCCGAGGCCAGGCCATCCAATGGCGACGACGGAGCCGTGCATCAGAGTGGCGTTCGGCCACCACGATCCATCGGTGGAGTAGGAGCCCATGGCCATCCCCTGGTCGTCGATTGGAGGCATGGAAGGGGGCTCGTCGGTAACGGCATAGCCCACGGCCTGGGCGTCGGCGTTGAGCGCGTCATTGTAGGACTGGGTAGGGTCATACACGTTTGACCGCAGGCCGAATTTACCGGCTGCGACGATGTACCGGCGGGCATGATGAATGGATTCGTCGAGCTCGCCCGTATCCAACTGCCAGTGGAACTCTTTCATTTTGGCGTTGAAATCGGTGAGCGACTTCACGCTCTTGTCGCCTAGCGGGTCGAGCGCGGGATTGGAGTACCAGCCGCAGACGAGATAGCTGAGGGGGCCCTGCGTAATGCCGCTGAGGTTGTCATAGAAGGCGAGGCGGTTGATGCAGTCGTCGTAGTAGGCGGTCCAGGCAACGTCGCCGAGAGAAGCCACGGTGAGCGGATTGTTGATGGCGTCCTGGGAGGGCGCGCCTTCCGTGAAGCTGTCGAGATCGATGGCTTGCGGGACCTTATCGCCGGCGCGCAGGACCCATCCGCTGACGGCGCGCATGCCGATCTGATCGCGGAAGAGGAAGCGGCCGGAGGGAGACATGCGCAGGACGAGCCAGCGATCGGGCAAGGCGGGAAAGGTCGCGCTGCCGTCTGTATCTGAACCCTCTCCGTGGGTCAGCGCGTCAGGCACGGCCCAGTGCAGATAGACGCCGGGCGCACGCTGGCCCTCGAGTTCGGTGAACGGATCGGGAAGAATATCGTAGCGCGTGGGATTGGGATCCTGCGGGGCAGCCTTGTAGCGGCAGTCGGCCCAGCCCTCCGCAGCCTCATTGGGGCGAATGACGAGGGCATCGACCTGCACGGGAACCAGCACACGCGGCGTGCGAATGAGGAAGGGGTTCCAGGTGTCGATGACGCGCTGACTGATACCATAGGCGGCCGCGGACGCGAACGCCGCAGCGGAATCAGTGAAGGCGAGTTTTTTATTAATGGCCATATTTCAACACCAGATCTTTAGTCTGCTGAAGCGTTTCGGCTTCCGCGACGCGCTGGGCAACAAAGCCGTGAGCGACGAAGCCGC
>Ga0134126_10001368_pt1 | contig 30942 bp, 21 predicted proteins | sample KB31752_FD_96881 | JGI IMG/M metagenome (GOLD analysis project Ga0134126, IMG submission 96881) | Terrestrial soil microbial communities with excess Nitrogen fertilizer from Kellogg Biological Station, Michigan, USA - KB3-175-2 | ecosystem: Environmental > Terrestrial > Soil > Unclassified ... | reverse complement strand
GTATAAAATGATTTATAGTACAGTAAACAAACTTTTAAACTATATTTTAATTTTGCCTAACCATTAAGGATTAAGAATAAAACAGCGGCCAGCGCAGCTCCGGTAATTGGCCCAAAAATAGGTACCCACGCATATTTCCAATCACTTTTATTTTTATAATTTATGGGAAGAAGATCGTGAATAATTCGCGGCCCAAGGTCTCTTGCCGGATTGATTGCGTAGCCTGTAGTGCCGCCTAATGACAGCCCAATTGCCCAAACAATAAAGGCAACAGGAATAGCACCTATAGAGCCCATTCCGATGGGTGTTTTTTCTTTTCCCAATTCTCCGTTGGTAATATAAAAAACTGCTAAAAGCAAAACAAACGTCCCTAAAAGTTCGCTGATGAAATTAAGTTTTGCGTTTTTAATTGCAGGAGACGTATAAAATACGGCTCGTTTCATTCCTCCATCATTTGTTATTTTAAAATGATCATAATACATAATCCAAACAAGAATTGAACCAATCATCGCACCCAGCAGTTGTGCCAATATGAACATCGGAACACGCGCCCAGGAAAATTTACCGGCGATAGCTAAACCAATTGTCACAGCAGGATTCAAGTGAGCACCACTATATGGGGCGGCAATTACGACGCCAGAAAAAACCGCCAGCGCCCATCCGGTGGTAATTACAATCCAACCGGAACTGTTTCCTTTTGTATCTTTTAAAAGTACATTGGCCACTACGCCATTTCCCAAAAGGATTAATACCATAGTTCCAATTAATTCAGCAACAAACGGGTTCATTAGTTTTGATTTTGATGGATGAGTAAATTATTTATTTGAAGAATCAGCCCAAAATTTTGCAGCCTCAACAGCGCGGTGCCATTCTTTAATTTTATCTTTTAGATCTACGCCTGTTGGCTTGAAACTTTTATTTATTTTCCATTGTTGTTGTAGCTGCTCCTGGTTTTTCCAAAATCCTACTGCAAGCCCCGCCAGGTAAGCTGCACCAATCGCTGTCATTTCGGTTACTTCCGGCCTTACCACTGAAGTGTTCAGTATGTCAGATTGAAATTGTAACAACAAATTATTTTGCGTTGCACCTCCGTCCACTCTTAATTCTTCAATCAAAATTCCTGAATCAGATTCCATGGCTTTTAAAACTTCCATTGTTTGAAACGCGATACTTTCTAGGGCAGCTCTTGCAAAATGATTTCTGTTGGTTCCACGAGTAATTCCAAAAATACTTCCGCGCGCATATTGATTCCAATGTGGCGCGCCCATTCCTGCAAATGCCGGAACCATATATACGCCGCCATTATCTTCAACTTTTGATGCGAGCTCTTCAATTTCGGCAGCAGAAGAAATTATTTTTAATTCATCGCGAAGCCATTGCACTACTGCACCCGCGATAAATATGCTTCCTTCAAAAGCATATTCCACTTTATCACCAATTTTCCAGGCGATGGTAGTTATCAGGTTGTTTTTTGAAAGAACCGGTTTATCGCCAATATTCATCAGCATAAAACATCCCGTTCCATAAGTATTTTTTACCATGCCGGGTTTGTTGCATAAATGCCCAAATAACGCAGCCTGCTGGTCTCCGGCAATTCCTGCAATTGGAACCTTCGTGCCCAGCATCTGCCCCGAACTTTCACCATAAACTTCACTGGAAGATTTTACTTCAGGAAGCATACTTTTTGGAATTTGAAAAATTTTTAAAAGGTTCTCATCCCATTCCAAATTATTAATATTGAAAAGCATTGTGCGCGAAGCATTGCTAACATCGGTTATGTGCAAGCCGCCTTCCGTTAAATTCCAGATAAGCCATGAGTCAATTGTTCCAAATGCCAATTTTCCTTGCTCTGCTTTTTCCCTGGCACCTTTTACATTGTCTAAAATCCACTGGATTTTTGTGGCGGAAAAATAAGCGTCTAAAACCAACCCGGTTTTTTCGCGAATGAGCGCATCCAAGTTTTTTTCTTTCAGCAAATCGCATTGTGCAGAAGTCCTGCGGTCCTGCCAAACGATAGCGTTGTAAATTGGATTTCCGTTTTCTTTATCCCACACAACTGTAGTTTCCCGTTGATTGGTAATTCCTATTGCCGCAATTTCATCTGGTTGTATCTTTTCTTTCAAAATAGCTTCAGTAATTACTGATGCCTGCGATGACCATATTTCCATCGGATCGTGCTCAACCCAGCCTGGCTGTGGATATATTTGTTTAAATTCTTTTTGCGCCAGCGAAACAATATTTCCTTTTTCATTAAAAATAATAGCCCGCGAACTGGTAGTTCCCTGGTCAAGTGTGAGTATATATTTTTTCATTTCTGCAGTTGAAGTTTCAAAATTATGCCTCAAAATTCCTCAGGTAAATATCAAGCAATAGTTGTAGTAAACCAAGTTATTCTTTTAATTCCTGTTTCAAGATAAAGAAAATAAAAATAAAAAAGCACTGGCAAATTAATAATTTTCTTTCAAGTACTTTTATTGCTATTTAATAAATTTCTTCTAATATTAATAATCATCAATTAATAAAATTTGTTCGACAGAAATTCTCTCATAAAAACTTTAAAAGAAATTCCGGAATGGGATATTTTGATCATCGGCGGAGGGGCTACCGGGCTGGGAGTTTCTGTTGATGCAGCTTTGCGCGGCTTTAAAACTTTATTGGTGGAAAAGGAAGATTTTGCAAAAGGGACTTCCAGTAGAAGTACAAAGTTGGTTCATGGAGGCGTGCGTTATTTAGCGCAGGGGAATATTGGACTGGTAAAAGAAGCTTTAAAGGAAAGAGGATTTTTGATGAAAAATGCACCTCACCTTACCAGAAATGAATCTTTTATTATCCCCTGTTTTTCCTGGGCTAAAGGAATTTTTTATGCAACCGGATTAAAGATTTATGATTGGCTTGCCGAAAGAAAAAGCATCGGGAAATCTCAAATGATTTCTAAAAAGGAAGTTTTAAAACGACTACCGGTTATTAAAAAAGAATCCCTGAAATGTGGCGTACTATACCATGACGGAGTTTTTGATGATGCCCGCCTTGCCATTAACCTTGCGCAAACCTGTGTTGAACGAGGAAGCGCAGCCATAAATTATTGCGGTGTAATTTCCCTTCTAAAAAATGAAAAAGGAAAACTTTGCGGAGCAAGAATAATAGATAAAGAAACCAACGAAATTTTTACTGTAAAAGCAGAAACAATCATAAACGCAACAGGAGTTTTTGCTGATGAAATTTTAAAAATGGATCAACCGGAAACAAGGCCGTTGATCAGGCCAAGCCAGGGAATTCATTTGGTTTTGGATAAATCTTTTTTACAAAGTGAAGACGCAATTATGATTCCACACACAGAGGATGGGCGTGTTTTATTTGTAATTCCCTGGCAGGGCAAAGTGCTTGTAGGAACAACGGATACACCACTTAATTCTCATTCCTCAGAACCACGTGCTTTAGAAAGTGAAATAGAATTTGTTTTAAAAACAGCAGGTAAATTTTTAAATAAAAAACCTGGAAGGTCTGATGTGTTATCTGTATTTGCCGGGCTCAGGCCTTTGGCAGCAACTGGCGATGAATCTGCAAAAACCAAGGAAATATCAAGAAGCCATAAAGTTATAATTTCTTCCAGCGGGTTGGTTTCTGTCGTTGGAGGAAAATGGACAACTTATCGAAAAATGGCAGAAGATACCCTGCATAAAATCATGGAAAGAAAAATGCTTCCTTATAAAAAAGGAAGCACTGAAAATTTACATATTCACGGTTATTCTACGGAAACAACAAACTCAAATCCCCTATCCTATTATGGTTCAGATGAAAATGAAATTAAAGAGTTAATAAAAGAAAGTCAATTATTAGCTAAAACTTTAACCCCGGAAACAAACATCATATCAGCCCAGGTTATTTGGGCTATTCGTAATGAAATGGCGCGTACGGTTGAGGATTTTCTCGCGCGGCGAACAAGGGTTTTATTTTTTGATGCAAAACTTGCTATTTCCCTTGCTCCAAAAGTTGCAAATATCATGATGAAAGAATTAGAACATGATGAAACTTGGGAGAAAAACCAGGTTGAATCATTTAATAAATTAGCAAAAGGGTATTTGTTAAGTAATTAAAAATTACAAAATAAAAATCCTGCTTATTCCTTCGTTTACTGGTAACCGTTATACAAATTGAAATTAGTTTTAAAAATTATTTTTCTCCGGCTTTCATTTTTTACCTCTTCTCAATTGACCCGGTTTTCTTATTTTTAATAATAAACTTTTTTTCACCATTTGGAAGTATTTCTTCTTTAATCAGGTAATATTCTTCATTATAACTTGTAAGTTCTTTCACTTTCTTTTCTTCTGCAACTCCGCGCCAGTCGTCTATTTGAATTGGTTCCCACTTCTTGCTTTTAGCTGAAACAAATGCTGCATCTAAAATGGCGTTCACCACATAACCGTCATAAAAATTTTCTAAAGGCTGCCGTTTGTTGTCTATTGCTTCAAACATATCTGTAAACATATGATTATAGCCAAGCTCGTTTAATTCATCCCCAACAGGAAATAGCCAGCCTGAATTACTCTCGGCTTTTTCTGCAATGTAATCCCCGCCTTTTCCTGACGTAAAAACATCAAAACCGGTTCGTAAAAAATTATTCGTCCAGATCGTTCCTTCTGTTCCCATTACTTCTTCCCTTAAGTCCATACCACCCCGAAATGACCAGCTTACTTCAAACTGCCCGATAGCACCGTTCTCATATTTTACCAAAGCCACAGCATTATCTTCTGCGTCAATTGGATGTACGCGAGTATCTGCCCAGCACATTACTTCTTTAGGTTTTACATTTTTCCCAATATAAGTCCTGCACAATTCTACGCAATGGCAACCAAGGTCAATAATTGCGCCGCCGCCGGATTTTTCTTTATTCCAAAACCAATCGCTGTGAGGGCCGGGATGAGTTTCCCTGCTCTTAGCCCAAATTACTTCACCTATAGCGCCGTCCTGAATCATTTTTAATGATTTCAGGGATTTGGGGGAATACACTAAATCTTCGAGGTATCCGCCCATTACATTAGCTTTTTCGACAGCCTGCAACATTTCATACGCTTCTTTTGCAGTGCGCCCAAGGGGCTTTGTACAAAGCACGTGTTTTCCAGCGGCCGTGCAAGCCAACACTGCTTCCAGGTGCATATCGTTTGATAAGCCAATAATTACCGCATCTATATCTTTATGTGAAACACATTCTTTAATGCTATCTGTAAAATTGGGGACTTTATAATCATCAGCAAACTTTTTTGCGTTTGATAATGTGCGGCTGTAAACGATTGTAATTTCATCTTTTCTGCGCTGGCCAATTAATGCATCTGCATAAAAGCGCGAAATAAATCCGGAACCAAGGATTGCTAATTTCATATTTACTTTTTTTTGAAAATTGGGTAATACAATAATGTTTCTAATTCTTTAATCTCCAAATTATTTTTGAGTGATCAATATAAACAAATCTAAAGAATATTTTGAAGAGGCTATGGGAAGAAAATTTATTTCAATGCTTCATCTTTTTCTTTCTCTAAAAAATGAGCTGCGTCCCCGATACTTTCATTTTCCCATTCCAGCAAAGCTTCATCCGGTACAGCCTTTAAAGGAACAGTAGATGATTGGGAAGGCTCGTTGTAAGGAATATTTTTACTTCTATTATAAACAGAAATTAAAGACCAGCGTGGCGCATCAGAGAGATTGGCTTCGGAACGGTGCAATAAATTACTGTGAAAAAATAAAGCGTCACCCGGCATAATTTCAACATAAATCAATTCCATTGTTTTCAAGCCAAGATCTACATAATGTTGCGAAGCACCAACTTGTTCCCCTGCAAATCCGTGTTCAATCCGCCCCATTTTATGCGAACCTTTTATTACTTGTAAACAGCCGTTTTCTTTATCTGCTTTTGTGATAGCAACCATTACCGACATCATTTGATCCGGGAATAAAAATTCATTTTTATACCAGTAACCGTAATCCTGGTGCCACTCCCACGCCCCTCCTACCCTGGGTTCCTTTTGCATCAGCTTGCTATGAAAATGACAAACGGCAGAATCGCCTTCCATCAATCTATCCACAGAATTTACGATGCGTTCACTTTTTGAAAGCAATCCATAAGCATCATTACCAGGTGTGTACCACAAAGTGAGTTTTGTCTTTTTTCCTGCTTGGTCGTTGAGGTCAAAAGCGTGTTTATTTAAAGCATTATCATTAGTTGCTATTGAATGTAATTTTGTAACTTCTTCCACATTTAAAAAGCTTTTGACAATTACAAAACCATCCTTATGATAGCTTTCAATTTGTTGGGTAGATAATTGAAATTTTGACATGCTTAATTAATTTTATGATTGAATTCAAGCTACAAAATTATTTTCAATTTGAATAAAGAATAAATCTTAGTAACCTTAGCACTTTCATATTTACAGTAAACCAATAAATAGGAAAGATTTCTATTTTTTCAGATACTGCAAATTCCCTTATCCGAATCAAATGCAATAATTCTGGCAAAAAAGTTTTTGAAAATTGCTTCGCTAAGGTTATCTTAATCACCAATCTAATTTAACAAAATTTATGGGCCATCTACCCGGATTAATAAAAGACCTTGCGTTGATACTGATAGCGGCAGCAGTTATCAGCTTATTATTCCGTAGGCTAAAACAGCCATTGGTATTAGGTTACATTATTGCAGGATTTTTAATCGGCCCTCATTTATCGCTAACACCAACCGTTGCAGAAACTGAAAACATCGAAACGCTTGCACAAATAGGAGTAATCTTTTTATTGTTTAGCCTCGGCCTTGAATTTAGTTTTAAAAAATTGATTCGTGTCGGTGGCTCTGCATCCATTACGGCTTTTGTAGAAATTATTTTTATCACAATAGCCGGATTCTATCTGGGCAGGTGGATGGGCTGGGGCCAAATGGACAGCCTTTTTTTAGGCGGCATGCTGGCAAGTTCTTCAACTACTATTACCATCAAAGCTTTTGAAGAGTTAAAAATAAAAACACAACAGTATGTACGCGTGGTTTTTGGCGTATTGGTAGTGCAGGATATCGTGGTGGTGGTGTTAATGGTATTGCTTTCTACTCTTGCAGTTTCCAAACAATTCCAGGGGGCGCAAATGCTTTTTACAATAGGAAAATTAATATTTTTTCTGATCCTCTGGTTTATTACCGGTATATTTTTATTACCAAGTTTATTAAGATGGGCCAAAAAATTATTGGATGAAGAAACGCTGCTAATATTATCTCTGGGCTTATGTTTAGGAATGGTTGTGGTAGCTACGCAGGCTGGATTTTCTGCTGAGCTTGGCGCGTTTATTATGGGTTCAATTTTAGCCGAAACTACAAAGGCAGAAAAAATAGAAAATTTATTAAAGCCTGTCAAAGATTTATTCGGTGCCATATTTTTTGTATCAGTGGGAATGCTAATAGACCCGCAGGCAATAATAGATTACCGTTGGCCGGTTTTGTGGGTTACATTGCTTATACTTTTTGGAAAATTATTCAGCACTGTTTTAGGCGCACTGCTTTCCGGCCAGCCTTTAAAGCAATCCATACAAGTAGGAATGAGCATGGCTCAGGTTGGTGAATTTACCTTTATCGTAGCAACACTCGGGCTTACACTTGGTGTAACCAGCACATTTTTATTTCCTGTTGCAGTTGGCGCTTCGGCCATTACTACTTTTACTACACCTTACATGATCAAACTATCTGAGCCATTATACAGGTTTGTAGAAAAGAGGCTGCCGGTAAACTGGCTCAAAAGATTAAATAATTATTCATCCAGCACACAAAATATCCAGGCAGAAAGCCGCTGGAAAACAGTAATGATGTCGTATGCTAATATTATCATTTCTAATGGGATCGTGATTTTAGCGCTCATGTTGATTACTATTAAATTTTTTATTCCTTTTCTCAACCGCAACATTGACAACAACCTTTTTCGAAGCCTCATCGCTTTAATAGTAACACTTGGTGTGGCCGCGCCTTTTCTTTGGGCACTTATGGCCAAAAAGCCCGCTGAAATTGCATATAAAGAATTGTGGCTGCAAAAAAAATACAGCCGTGGCCCTTTGCTAATCCTTGAAATTTCAAGGATAATTGCAGGAGTATTATTAATCGGTTTTTGGGTTGACCGTTTGTTCACTACAACGATTGCTATATTAGTAGCGGTTCCCTTAATCATTATTGTTTTGGTTTTATTTTCTAAAAGAATACAATATTTTTATCATCGCCTTGAAGGGCGGTTTCTTTACAACCTGAACGCCCGGCAAAATATAGAAGAAGAAAAGTTACGTCAGGAGAATTTACAAAAAGACAGGTTTAAGCCGCCGGCAGGCCTATCGCCATGGGATGCGCACATGATTGATATGGAAGTAAACCCTCATGCCGAATATATTGGTAAAACCCTTGCTGAACTTGCCTGGCGCGAGGATTTTGGAATTAATATCGCATATATAAAAAGAGGTGACAATTTAATTTATACACCCAATCGCTACAACAGGTTGTTGCCATTCGACAATGTTGGAATTATTGCTACTGACGAACAAATGCAAAAATTTAAATCGGTATTTGAAGAAGCAGGCAGCGTGGAAATAAATGATAATGGAGTAAATGAAATTATTTTACAAAAAATGGTAGTGGATGAAAATAACCGGCTCAAGGGCCTGACGATTCGGGGTTCTGCCATCCGTGAACGGACTAATGGGCTGGTAGTAGGCATTGAAAGAGATGGAGAAAGATTTTTAAATCCCGATTCAGATACCAGTTTTGAATGGGGCGATATTATTTGGATAGTAGGAGAAAGAAAAAAGATACAAGGATTGAATAAATAAGATTATAGACTATTGCCAAATTGATAAATCGTTGCATTGCAGTAAACCAACAAAAAAAGGTAATTTTTATTTTATTATTAGAGGCTGTGGAAATCTATTTTAATAAAAACCCATGAAAGTTCACACTATTAGAGATTTTATGTTTTATGGTGCCCAGAACAGGATTCGAACCTGCACATCCTTTCGAACGCTGCCACCTGAAGGCAGTGCGTCTACCAATTTCGCCATCTGGGCAAAAAAATTCTTTCTAAGAAGCTGTTTAAAAATGAAATTTTCGTTCCCATATTGCGGTTGGTGGAGACACCAGCCGCAGCGCCCAGCCTTGGCCGGTGTCTCCACCGGTCACTTTTGAGATCATAAGAGATTTATAAAATCGCTTTTTAAACAGCTTCTTAGATTTTTTTAATGGATGCCAAAAGTAAATTTAAAATCTAAATTATTTGTTCGTTTACTATGATTTTTTTTCTAACTGCTATTTGAGGAAAACGTTTCATTTTATTTGCTTAGTTTTAAAACATTGGTTTTTAATAATTTGAAACGACAGCTATGAAAGAAGACATTCTGCAATACATCTGGAAATTTCAATATTACAATATCCATAATTTGCAAAGCACCAATGGTGACAATATTTTGGTGATTTATGCAGGCAATAATAATAGCAACCAGGGGCCTGATTTTACGGAAGCCAAAATAAAAATCAACGAAACTTTGTGGGCAGGGAATATTGAGGTTCATATCAATTCTTCTGATTGGAATTTACATCGCCATTCGGCCGATAATAATTACAACAACGTTATCCTTCATGTGGTTTGGAATCATGATGTAGAAATAAAAGACTCAAATGGAAATCATTTGGCTACACTTGAATTGCAAAGCAGGGTTTCTAATTTGCTTCTTGAAAAATATAAACACCTGATGGAAAAACCGCAGTTTATCCCTTGTGAAAAACTGGCTCCTGATTTAGGCGGGCTAGCCCTTACCAGCTGGAAAGAACGGCTCGTATCCGAAAGGTTGCTTTTAAAATCGGGGAATATTTTCCAAATTCTTGAAAAAAATAATTTTCATTGGGAAGAAACTTTCTGGTGGCTAATAGCTGCCAATTTTGGTTTGAAAGTTAATAGCGAAATGTTTAGGAAAATAGCAGAAAGTTTACCCTTGAATATTTTAGCAAAACATAAAAACAATATTATACAAATTGAATCATTGTTATTCGGACAGGCAGGCTTACTCGAAAAAGATTTTGAAGAAAAATATCCTGAGTTGCTTCAGAAAGAATATCGTTTTTACCAAAAAAAATATAAAGTAAACCCTGTTGACGGCGAACTATTTTTTTTAAGAATGCGCCCGGCTAATTTTCCAACCATTCGCTTGCCCAACTCGCCATGCTGATCCATAACAGCGAACATTTATTTTCAAAAATAAAGGAAACAGATTCGGTGGAAACGGTGAAAAGAATGCTTTCTCTAGAGGCCAATGATTACTGGCATTACCATTATATTTTTGATGAAAAATCTGATCATAAAATAAAAAAACTGGGAAGCCAAATGGTCAATAATATCATTATCAATACAATTATTCCGATTTTATTTTCGTACGGCCTACATCACAATGACGAGTTTTATAAAGAGAAACCTATTAAATGGCTTGAAGAAATTGCACCCGAAAAAAATGCTATTACTAAAGGTTTTGAAAACTTAGGTTATACTAATAAAAGCGCATTTGATTCACAAGCCTTCATCGAATTAAAAAATCGCTATTGCAATGAAAAGCTTTGTTTAAAGTGTGCTATAGGAAATTCTCTTTTGATGAAAGAATAAGTGCAAGAGATTTCGTGGAACAAATGTTTTGAATGAATTGAATTTAGGTAGTAATCACAATAGCAAAATCGGACGCTTGCGTAAATAGGGTATTTTTGTTTTTTTAATGGTTGGATATAATATATAAATGATTACGTCAAAATAACAAACCCAAATATCAATGAATATGAAATTAATGATAATCACTATTATCCATGGAGGCAAATTTTTGATTCGTGTAGGTATTTGGACAATGGTTTGGATAGGTTTAGTGATTACAAACGAATTCTATTTTAATCATAATGAATTTTTATTTTTTTCTTTTTTGGTTTGTTTAATTGCGCTATGGGTTTTTTCTGATAAAATTTTGAAAAAAAAATATTCTGAAAAAATTGAAATTAAATTGAACTATGATTTATGGTCGTTTTTTATTATCAAACATGGGAGTGAAGAAGAATATAAATTAAATAATATTAAATCATATTGGATTTCGGAATCATCGAATGGATATTCTTCTGGCGTTTCTTTTAAATTAAAATCAAACAATCCTAAAAGGATTTATTTTGCCATTTTTAATAAAAAACAAGGTGAAGGCCAGACCGATACCGAAGAAGTATTGGAATCGTTGCAATCAATTATTAGAACTTATAATAAGACAGTGGATATAAATAATCAAATAATCTTTACCCACACATTTGCAGAATCGGTATATGGATTGGTGTTTATTTATGTTTTAGTAGCATTGTTGATTGTAGCTGTTTTTTTGCACATCATTTATAACAAACTAGGAATGCTTCCAATATCTCTTTTAGTTGGTGGAGGAGCATTATTACAATTAATTGTTGCAAGGCAACAAGATATAAAAAGGCGTAAAAATATAGCCATATAGACGTTTTTCTCCGTAGGTATTCGCAGCGTACTTAGATAAAAAAAGCGCTGCTGCCCTTAAGTTTTAGCTACTGACAAATAAAAAGATATATATTTCGTCTAAGCTTACTTGTTATCTGTTCAGAAAATAGAAAAACCAATTATTTGTTGCTTTACTATATTAGATAAAATAAAATAAGAAACTTTCATGGCTTATTAGCATCTCCAAATTAGCTAATTAAATTGACCAATCATATTTCAAGGCCAGTTCAATATCCGGATGGACACTTTTTGCAACCGGGCAATTGTTACCGGCCCTTTCTAAAATTAACCTTTCTTTTTCATCTATATTTTTAGGTAAAGTAACGGAAACCTCAATTTTTGCAACCCTTCGCGGATCGCTTGCCATGTGTTTTGTTACATCTGCTTTGGCATTATCTATATCAACTTTCAAATCTGCCGCTTTAATGCCCATTGTAGTAAGCATGCAGGTTGTAAGCGATACACATAATAAATCAGTGGGTGAATAACGTTCCCCTTTTCCACGGTTATCTGTCGGAGCGTCTGTTTCGATAGTTGATTTGCTTTGAAGGTGTTCTGCCTCGCAACGTAAATTTCCTTTATAGATTATTGATGCAGTCATTGTATTATTTTTGTATAAATTTACACCACTAATAGTTCAGTAACAAATGCGCAAAATAATTATCATTTTTATCACTGCTTTTATTTCAATTCATTCTTTCGGGCAGGAAACCCGCATAACCCAGAAGCAGCAGAAACGAGACCATGTTAACGGCCTGGTAAAGCAAGAAGAAGAAGGGGTAATTGCTTATAAAAAAAGTTTTGCTTTTGGGGCTAAACTCGTCACTGATGGCTATGGAATTTTCTTTGAACTAGGGCGTGCAAGTTCTGTAAAAAAAGGGTTGCTTTACCAGTTAGAAATAAGCGAACGCAAAAATGTAAAAGAAGAAAAACAAACCTATTATTCCAATACGGCTCCATTTATTTACGGAAAAGAAAACTTTTTTTATCCGGTAAAACTTGGCGTACAACAACAAGTGTTATTAGGAAATAAATCTAATAAGAACGGCGTAGCTATTACCGCCAATTATGGTGGTGGGATTGCTGCTGCTATTTTGCGCCCGTATTACGTACAAGCTTCGACCGGCAACGGTATCAGTTACATAAAATATAATTCCTCAGACAGTGCCACTTTCCTGGGAGGGAATATTTATGGAGGCCCTTCTTTCGGAAAAGGCTGGAATGAAATAACTGCAATTCCTGGCATTTATGCAAAAACCGCTGTAAGGTTTGATTACGGAAGTTATAATGAAATTATTTCTGCAATTGAAGTAGGTTTAACTGCTGATTACTACACTAAAAAAATACCTCAAATGGTATATAATAAAGAAAAACAATTTTTCTTAAGCGGTTATGTAGCCATTATTTTTGGCAGGAGGAAATAAAATCCATTTACTTTTTTAAAATAGAAAATTTCAAAATAAATGATTGAAGAATTAATTCCGGAAACGGCAGCGAAGCCACGTAAACCAAGCTGGTTGAGGGTTAAGCTTCCTATCGGAGAAGAATACAGGCAGGTAAGGCAAGTAGTAGATACACATAAATTACATACCATCTGTGAAAGTGGAAATTGCCCAAACATGGGCGAATGCTGGGGAGAAGGGACTGCAACTTTTATGATTCTCGGTAATATTTGTACGAGAAGCTGTGGCTTTTGTGCAGTTGCTACGGGAAAGCCATTGGCGGCAGATTTGCAGGAGCCAAAGCGTGTGGCTGATGCCATCTTATTAATGAAAGTAAAACATGCCGTAATTACTTCGGTTGACCGGGATGAACTTAAAGACGGTGGTTCTATTATCTGGCAACAAACGATCAATGCTGTTCGTCAATCAAGCCCACAAACAACTTTAGAAACACTCATTCCTGATTTTAAAGCAGAAGAAGAAAATATACAACGCATTATTGAAGCGGCTCCGGACGTAGTAAGCCACAATATTGAAACCGTTGAACGATTGACAAGGCATGTGAGAATACAGGCAAAATATTGGCGCAGCATGGAAACTTTGCGTATTTTACAAAAAGGCGGCATGCGGACCAAAAGTGGTATCATGCTTGGTTTGGGCGAAACAAAAGAAGAAGTAATTCAAACTATGCAAGACCTTAAAGATAGCGAAGTGGATGTAATTACTATTGGCCAATATTTACAGCCTACTCCCAAACACTTGCCGGTAGAGCGTTTTGTGCATCCTTCAGAATTTGCTGAACTGCGCGAGATTGGTTATCAAATGGGTTTGGACTATGTGGAAAGCGGCCCGCTCGTTCGTTCATCGTATCATAGTGACAGGCATGTGATTCCAGGTTTAGGAAGGCAAGAATGGGAAAGGGCTTCTACTTTAAAAGCGAAATTAAAAGATCAAAATAATTAATAAACCTGTCAATACAAATTTGGGAAAATAAGATATTGAATTTTTATGGTTCATTAATAATCAATAATTAATTCCCGGTATTCCTTTCAAAAACTTTTTCACCATTTACAAAAGTCATGAGCACTTTGGTATCCAAAATGTTTTTTTCATCTGCCGTCATTAAATCTGTATCCAGTAAAACAAAATCTGCAAATTTCCCTTTTTCAATACTTCCCTTTTCATTTTCTTCAAAATTGGCTTTTGCAGCCCAGGTAGTCATTCCACGAATGGTATCTTCACGGCTTAACGCATTTTCCATTTGAAAGCCTTCTTCCGGCCAGCCTTTCACATCCTTACGAAAAACGGATGCATAAAAAGTTTTGATGGGTGAAATATCCTCAATCGGAAAATCGGTCCCAAGCGGAATCCAGCCATTTTCATCTTTCAATTTTTGATTGGCATAAGCATATTTCAATCTTTTTTTTCCAAGTTTTTTGCCTGCCCAATACATATCAGATGTAGCGTGGGTAGGCTGTACAGAGGGTACAATATTATAATCACCAAAATAACGAAAGTCATTTTTATTTACAATTTGCGCGTGTTCAATCCTCCAGCGCCTGTCATTTTTACCCTTTAAATATTTTGCATAAATTTTCAACATCATCCTGTTGGCGGCGTCTCCAATGGCATGAGTACACATTTGAAAACCATTTTCAAAGATCAACCTTGCTTTAGTATCAAAATGCTTCTCAGGTTTTAATAACAAGCCTTTTGAATCCGGGTTGTCAGAATAAGGTTTTAATAAATAAGCTCCGCCTGAGCCCAAAGCGCCATCCGAAAATAATTTGAAAGAACAAACATGTAAACGTTCTGTTTTTATCTTGCCATTTTTAAAAAGAAAATCATAATTCTTTTTTTCATCGCTCATCATGATGAACAACCGCATCTTTAATTCATTATTTTTTTGCAGTAAATCAACAAATAATGCTGATTCGTAATCCTGGCCGCAATCCACAATGGTCGTTAATCCCGCAGCAAAACAATTTTCCTGGGCTCTTAGCAGAGTCTTTTTTAATTGCGATTTTGTAAGAGGTGGAATTTTTGAATAGACAAAATCCATTGCATTGTCTATTAAAATGCCTGTTAATTTTCCATCTTTTATTTCGATTTCGCCACCTTCTATTTTATCTCCCGCTTTTATGCCAGCTATCTTTAGTGCCCCGCTATTTGCAATTAGTGCATGCCCATCTACGCGGGTTAAAACAACAGGCCGTTTGGAAAATAATTTATCGAGCTCTTTCTTATCAGGAAATTCTTTCACCTGCCAGTCATTTTGGTTCCAACCTCTGCCAATGATCCATTCTTCTTTATTTTTATCAGCATATTTTTTCACTTTAGATAAAACCTCAGCCCAACTTTTAGTATCATCGAGTTTTGCCCGTTGCAGCCCTAAACCATAGCCAAAAAAATGTGCATGTGCATCAATAAAACCGGGAAAAAGGAATTTCCCTTTGGCATCAATTTTTTCTTCAGCATCAAAACGGTTTAAAAGTGATTTTGAACTTCCTGTTGCAACTATTTTTCCTCTGCTGACTACCACTGCTTCTGCTTTTGAGAATTTTTCATCAACGGTATAAATAGTTGCATTATAAATGATGAGTCCGGCTTTTTGTTTTGATTTCATAGATGAAAAATGAATGGAATAATTGAAAATTTAAAATATAATTTTAAAATAAATCAGAACGGGAATAAATTAATTTCAGGTTGTGCATTAATGTTATAAAATTATGAAACAGGAATCCTGGCTATTTGTTTGTTTACTGTATAATAGAAATTCTTTTCAATTATGAGCTTGCCCGGACAATGAAATAAATATTTACCGCTACATACATAATTAAAAATACCTGTGCAATGATTATATCAAATTTTCGTGCTTTAATTTCTTTGCCTGCTTTTACCAATTTCAAGGAATAGGCAGTGGCTGCGATAATAGCAAAAATAAAAAATAAGGTGAGGCCATGCAACGTATCTACAAGCGTAAAGGAAGTTGTTTCGGGCAAGGAAGAATCTATTATATATTTATTGCCGATGACGGCGAAAAGTGCGCCGACACTCAATCCGAAACGCGAATCGATCGCATCAGTATGAATATAAAAACATACATACGCTATCAGGAAAGCAATGTACATTCCCAAAAACATTTTCCAAAATAACCCCGAAGCATTTCGGCTGATGCCCACCGTAACTTTATAAGCGCTGTATTCGCTCGAGGGAACTTTAGCATCCGGGTCGCCAAACGCAGTTTCGTATTTACTAATGCCCGTTTTAATAATACAATTATCAATTTTCCATTGGCTGAGCGTAAACCGGAGATCGTAATTTTTTCCTAAAGTATCAGGAACAAAAACCAGTGATTTTGAATCGAATTGAGAGTTCTCAATCGACAGCCTTAATTTTTGTTTATCAAAAGGGAAATTCTGAATACGCCATGTATCTTTCATCACGCATTGCATTTTCATCAAAAGGTAGATCTGGTGATTGCTGCTGTCAACGGTGGCAAACGACCTGGACACAGTTTTGGCATGAGGTACCTCAAGGTTATTTAAAAAATCAAAATCCTTATTTTTATATTTTAGCCAAAGCCAGAATGTAATGGTGTATTCTTTTTGTTTAAAATCGATATCATGGATGCTTATGATATAAATCCCGGTTTTAACGGTATCGGGTGGCGGATTCTGCGCAAAAAGGGGTTTGCAAAAAAAAGATAAAATAATAACCGAAAAAAAAGTGGCAGTAAATTTTGTTTTCATCTTTTAAAATAAAAGCGAAAGTTATTAAAAGGAAAGTAACAGCCAATAAAATAATTTTAATTTATTTTAGATTAAATAATTTTAACTGCTTTTATCTTACATGGTAATGTTCGGCAAACAATTACACTATTTTTATAAAATTATTTTTAGTTATTTTTTAAAATTATTATGAAAAAAATTATTTCAACTTTAGCAATTCTTTTTAGTGGGATATTTCTCTTTGCACAGATGCCGGTTAATGGGCTTGACGTGCAACATTATAGTTTTTTTATAGCGCTAAATGACAGCAATAATATAATCAAAGGTAAAGCAGTAGTTACGGCCGCTTTTTTAAAACCTGAGAATGAAGTTGTTTTTGACCTTGTCAAAAAAAGCACTGACGGTAAAGGCATGACGGTAACTTCTGTTAGCAAAAACGGGACAAACGTAAATTTCGAACAGGATAACCAACATCTTATTATTCATGACAAAGGCAATCCTGAAAAAGAAAATATTTATACAATTATCTATCAAGGAATTCCGGCAGACGGGTTAATCATTAGTAATAACAGGTATGGGGATAGAACTTTTTTCGGAGATAACTGGCCGAACCGCGCCCACAACTGGATTCCGTGCAACGATCATCTTTCTGATAAAGCAACCGTTGACTTTTTTGTAACAGCGCCGGATCATTACCAGGTAATTTCTAACGGGAAAAAAATAGAAGAAACAAACCTTAAGGATCATCTTAAACTTACACATTGGAAAGAAAGTGTGCCATTGCCAACAAAAGTTATGGTAATAGGTGTTACTGATTTTGCAATCAACAATTATGCTGAAGTAAATTGTATTCCTGTGTCAACGTGGGTTTACCCACCAGACCGCGACAGTGGATTTGCACATTACGCCATTGCAAAAGACATTTTACAATGGTATATCAATCACATCGGGCCTTATGCATTTGAAAAGCTTGCCAATGTTCAATCAACTACAATTTTTGGGGGAATGGAAAATGCAGGTTGCATTTTCTATTTTGAAAAATCAGTGAATTCGCACGGCCTTGAAAGTTTGATGGCTCATGAAATCGCTCATCAGTGGTTTGGTGATAACGCTACTGAAAAAGATTGGCCGCACCTTTGGCTCAGCGAAGGTTTTGCTACCTATATGTCCGCCCTTTACCTTGAAAATAAATATGGAAATGATTCATTAAAAAATTTATTAAGAAGCCAGCGCGCAGAAGTGGTTGCTTTTTCTAAAGATCATAACACGCCCGTAGTTGATACTACCGAAAGCCAGCATTTAATGAATTTACTGAATGATAATAGTTATCAAAAAGGCGCGTGGGTGCTACATATGTTGCGGAGAAAATTGGGTGATAGTTTGTTTTGGAAATCTATAAGGCTTTATTATAAAACTTTTGCAGGGCGCAATGCGTCAACTTCTGATTTGGAAAATATTTTTGAAAAAGTAAGCCATCAAAACCTTCACATTTTTTTTGAACAATGGCTATTTACCGCCGGCCAGCCGATGCTGAATATTGGTTGGAGTTATAATAAATCAAAAAAATCAGTTTCGGTAAGAATAGAACAAACACAAAGCAATGTTTTTGAATTTCCTTTGCAAATAAATTTCACTGATGGAAATAATAATGTGCTTAAAACCATTGATATAAAAGGAAAAACAGCCGAGAAAGTTTATTCACTTTCGTTTGAGCCAAAGCAAATAATCGTTGACCCGAACGTGAATTTATTATTTGGTTTACAGCAAACGAAGAAATATTAAGGATTTGTATTTTGATAAATATTTATTGAATTCTATCTTTAAGAAACAAAATTTATTTATCATCTTGCCTTTATTTGTTTCAATGCTTCAGCAACTTCTTCTACAGGGCGCTGGCATGTTTTGTTTTCACAAACATATATCATCGTTTTCCCCTTCATTAATTTATTTTCAAGCAAAGGAAGGCTACCTTCAAGGATGCCTCCGAGAAAAATAGTGTTTGGTAAATATTTTTTTTGTAAAAGCGATAGTTTGGTTTGCCAATTGTTTCCTACAATGGCTACTTCGTAAGGAGGCCTGATTTGTAAAGCCATTGCCTGTGCCCAGTTGCTGTAATAGCCCGGGTTTTTTTCAATTTCATCTGAAACATTTTTTACCATTTGAACAGATTGGATTTTATAATTTTCATTCTCAAAATAGAGGCTAAGCAACAAAAGGTTTTTAGCCATTTCGCTGTTGGAAGAAGGAATTACATTATCCGAAATTTCCATTTTGCGCGCAATCAAATTACTATACTGGCCATCTGTATAAAAAAACAAACCAGATTTTTTGTCGAAAAAATGTTCTTCAACATAACGGTTAAGGTTATTCGCTTTTTGTAAATATTTTTCATCAAAATTTACCTGGTAGAGGCTGATTAACGCATTAATTATAAAAGCATAATCATCCAGGAAACCATGAATATTAGCTTCACCGTTTTTATAATTGCGAAATAAGCTACCATCTTTAGTTTGTATATTTTTTAAAAGAAAGTCAATATTTTTTTGCGCAAGAGACAGAAAACTTTTATCGCCAAAAGCACGGTAAGCATCAATCAATCCTTTTGACATTAATGCATTCCAGGAAGTTAATATCTTATCATCTGTATTCGGCCGTACGCGTTTTTTTCTTTGTTCAAAAACAATACTTTTTAATGAACCAATTTTTTGATTTAATTCCTCATTCGACATTTTGTATTTTGCTTCGAGGTTTTTTTGCCCCATATTTCTATCCGGGATATTTTCACCCGATTCCCAGTTGCCACTTTCCATTATCCCATAATAATCATCAAACAGGTTTGCATCTTCACCTAAAATATTTTGAATTTCTTCTTTTTTCCAAACATAAAACTTTCCCTCTTTCCCTTCGCTGTCTGCATCTAATGAAGAATAGAATCCATCTTCTGGAGATGATAGTTCCCGTTTTACAAAATCAATTGTTTCATACACAACTCTTTTATATAAAGGATTTCCTGTTAACTGAAATGCATGGCTGTAAAGGCTTACAAGTTGTGCGTTATCATAAAGCATCTTTTCAAAATGAGGTGCATGCCATAATGAATCGGTCGCGTACCTTGAAAAGCCTCCACCAATTTGGTCGTAAATTCCTCCGTCAGCCATATTATCCAAAGTAGTCTCAACCGCTTTCAACGCATCATTATTTTCACTTAAATAGTGATAATGTAAAAGGTATTCCCACGTTGCCGGCATTGGAAATTTCATAGCGCCTTTTGTACCGCCGTTTAACATATCAATCCTATTTTGAAAAACTGCAAACATGGCATCGAGCGTTTTCAAATTGAATGAAACCGCATTATTATTCATCGGAACATTTTCAATATCCCTTATTCCATTTGATAAATGTTCAGCCTGTTCCTCTAATTTTTTTGGGTCAGTTTTATATAGGCTTGAAAAATAGTCAAGCAGTTGTATCCAATTTTGTTTAGGAAAATAAGTGCCTGCAAAAAAAGGTTTTCCATCCGGCATTGCAAGGGCATTCAGCGGCCAGCCCCCGCTCCCGTTAATGAGGTATGCAGCGTTCATGTAAACCTGGTCTACATCAGGCCTTTCTTCGCGGTCTACCTTTATACAAATAAAATTTTTGTTCATAATGTTGGCAACAATGGTGTCTTCATAGCTTTCATGTTCCATCACATGGCACCAATGACAGGCAGCATAACCAATACTTATAAGCAACATTTTATTTTCTTCCTTCGCTTTATTTAGTGCTACATCTCCCCATGGGTACCAATCTACAGGATTGTGTGCATGTTGTAAAAGATATGGGCTTGTTTCGTGTATCAATGAATTGGTGTACATAAATTTTTTATTTTCTTTTGTTGAAGGAGCCTGGCCACAGGATGCGGAGAAATAAAACAAAACTGCAAGGTGTAAAACATTTAATTTGTTGCGTAACATTTATCAGGTAACAACTACGGATGTTGATGAGTAAAGGTAATTAATTAGGCGCGTGACAAGGCGTGCGAAATTAAATACAATAATTTGAGATTTTTAATTGATGTTTTCCATTATCTTCATTTTTATTTTTGGAAATAATATTATCTCCACAAGCAATTTATTTTAACTTAAAAGTCAACAACACTAAAATTAATTACGATGAAAAAAGCAATTTTATTTTCTTGCATTCTTATGCTTGCATTTACGGGTATTAAAGCACAGGCAACCGACTCGACGTCACAATCAACAATGGGCCAAACCAACTTTCTAGGTAATTGGGATATCACGATGCATGGGCTTCCCCAGGGTGATGTAAAATGCCAGCTTTTTTTAAATCAAAAAGATGGAAAATTGGCTGGCACACTGAAATTTGGGGATCCTCAACCCGGAGAAGTGCCTATTGTAAACCCTGTAATAAAAGATACCGTGCTTACATTCAATGCAACACTACAGAACTACGACATTGATTTTAATTTGTCCCAAAATCCTCAGGGGGAATTAAATGGTTCAATGTACAATGGCATGTTTGTAGTCACAGGAAAAAGAAGTGAGGCTGTTGATTCTACTAAAGCTCAATAACCCGGTGAAATCATTTTAATACAACCCATGGATCGTATTGATTCATGGGTTGTTAAGTAAACAAATAAACCAGGCTTATTTTTATTTTCAGTAGAATGCCAACATCCATTTCAGTGGATAATTATTCCTTTTTGATATATTTCAAGATTTAACTTTGTGGCAATATGAAAGGTAGGGAAAGGTTTTATACCATATTTACATTAGGGCTGCTTTCTGCAATGGGCGCTTTTTCTATTGATATGTATTTGCCGGGTTTCCCTGATATTGCCAAAGACCTACACACAACAATTGCACATGTAACGCTTTCCATCACCAGTTTTTTTATTGGTATTTCCCTCGGGCAATTGATTTACGGGCCTTTGCTGGATAAATACGGAAGAAAAAAGCCATTGTATATTGGGCTCATTATTTATTTGATTGCTTCTATCGCGTGTGCTTATGTTCCATCCGCTGATGCATTAATAGGTGTGCGGTTTTTACAGGCGTTAGGTTCCTGCGCAGGAATGGTAGCCTCCCGCGCTTTGGTGAGGGATATATTTCCTGTAGATGAAAATGCTAAAATATTTTCTTTGCTCATGCTGGTGTTAGCTTTATCACCAATCGTAGCGCCCACTTTAGGTGGATATGTAACTGCTGCATTTGGTTGGCAATCCATCTTTTTTATCCTCGCTTCTATCGGCGCTGTAACACTTTTGTTAGTTTATTTTACATTGCCAAATGGCCGCTTGCCTAACGTCACACTTTCATTGCATCCCCGCCAGGTTACCAATGATTTTTTAGAAGTGGTAAAAGTGCCACAATTTTATACGTATGCATTTGCAGGTGCTGTAGCTTCTTCAGGATTATATGCGTATGTAGCAGGTTCGCCATTTGTATTTATGGAAATTTATAAAGTATCAGAAAAACATTACGGATGGATATTTGCCTTTATTGCCGCAGGGCTTATCGGGGCAAGCCAGGTAAATACTTTATTATTAAGAAAATATTCAAGTGAACAAATTACGAGGGTTACGTTATTCTGTCAATGCCTGGCCGGTATTTCTTTGGTTTTGGGGGCATCGTTTCATTTATTGGGATTATATTCTACCATTTTCTTAATATGGCTTTTTCTAAGCACTCAGGGTTTCGCTTTCCCGAATACTTCTGCACTTTCATTAGCACCATTTACCAAAAATGCCGGGACAGCCTCCGCTTTGATGGGCGCAGTACAACTTGGTATTGGCGCTATTTCTACGGCTTTAGTCAGTATTTTAAATAATGGCACCGCCCTTCCAATGGCAGCTGTAATGTGCGGCTGCGCAGTCTTAAGCTTTATCATTTTAATAATTGGAAGAAAAAAGATCGCATTGAAAAAAACTATCTGAAATAGCCACTCTTTCAAAAAAGATAAAACAGAAATAATGCTTTTTTGTTGGTTTACTGGCAAAATAAAACAAAAAAAGGTTGCCATATTTATTAGCAACCTTTTCCAAAATTATTATTTTACTTATGCCGGTACTGCTATAATCGGAATTCGAAGGTGGTAAGCTAATTTTTTAGTATGGCTTGTTTTAAAGAGCTGGCTTAATAATCCATGTTTACGCGGAACGGTTATTATCGCATCCATCTCCTCTGCTTCAACATAGCTGCTGATTCCTTCTAAAAAATCATACGACCTCAAAAAGGAAAAGTGCGGATTATACTCTCCCAGCTTTTCCTCCATTGCTTCTCTTTCAATTTTATATTCGGGAGTAAGTTCAATATAATGTTCGCTGTCTACATTCAAGATATCCAGTTTCGGATGGAATGTATCTAAAACCCGCTTTAAATATTTGAACGGAATGGTACGTGCCACATCATGAAAGTCTGAAGCAAAAACTACCTTTTTCAGCCCGTTATATTTTGCTTCTGAAGGTATAATCATTACGGGGCATTCAGCATTTCGTATAACATTTAATGTATTGGTACCCATAAAAACCTGTGTGATGCGTGAACTGCCTGTGATACCCATTACAATCATGCTTACTTTATTTCCTAATGCATATTCAGTAAGGGATTCAACGAATGAGCCATCTTCCACTTCTACAGAAATGTTATCTTTTCCTTCACCTATTTTTGATTTTATTTCATTTAGTTCAGCTTCAGAAACTTTATGGCGTGAGCCTTCATCTTTTGAGGTTAACGTACTAAAACTGATCCGGCTATAAACATGGTAAAGGATAATTTCTGCACCTGGAATATCATTGCTTAAAGCAACCGCATATTTTGCGGCATTAATAGAAGCATCGGAGAAATCAACGGGCACTAAAAATTTTTTCATTTTTTATATTTTTGGGTTTATAATACGACTCAATCGGCGAAAATAGCCGCAAATTTATATAATCATATCTAAAAAAAATAAACTAAAATGGTTTCTAAACCAAACAAAAAATAAAATCTGTGAAAAAACTGTGAATAACTAAAAATGACAATGGGCTTTTACTAAAATTTCATTCCGTAAGAACCAATATATTTGCCCAAAGTGAATTGTAGAGCGCCCTATAAAAATCCAAAAAGTGAGATTAAAGAATTTAGAGATAAAAGGTTTTAAAAGTTTTGCAGATAAAACTATAGTCAATTTCGACCACGGAATTACCGGTGTAATTGGCCCAAATGGTTGTGGAAAAAGTAATATTGTCGATAGCATCCGTTGGGTTATCGGCGAGCAAAAGATCAGCCAGTTACGAAGCGAAAACCTTGAAAGCCTTGTGTTCAACGGGTCTAAAAACCGGAGTGCCAGCGGCCTTGCTGAAGTAAGCCTTACTTTTGAAAATACAAGAAATTTACTGCCTACCGAATTTCAAACGGTAACGGTTACCCGAAAATATTATAAGAACGGCGAGAGTGAATACCGCCTTAACGATGTGAGTTGCCGCTTAAAAGATATCCATAATCTTTTTATGGATACCGGCGTTAGTACCGACAGTTATGCCATCATCGAATTAGGAATGGTGGACGATATTATAAAAGACAAAGATTACAGCAGGAGAAGAATGTTGGAACAGGCTGCAGGTATTTCAATTTATAAAACCCGTAAACGCGAAGCAAAATTAAAATTGGATGCAACAGAGCAGGACCTTGCCCGCATTGAAGACCTCCTTTTCGAAATAAACAATCAGTTAAAAATCCTAGAAAGCCAGGCTAAGAAAGCGGAGAAATATTTGGAAATAAAAAAAGTGTACCGCGAGCTTAGCATTGAATTAGCTAAAGCGGCTCTCGAAGGATTTAATGTTACCTACAAAGAATTAAACGAGCATCAAAAAACGGAAAGTGACAAAAGAATAGAATTAGAAGCGAAAATTGCCACCGGAGAGGCTGAACTGGAAAAAGAAAAAGCTGCATTTATTGAAAAAGAAAAAATGCTTCAGCAGCAGCAACATGCTTTTAACGAACTCAATAGTTCCGTAAAAGAAAAAGAGAATCAGAAAAATTTAAGCGCACAACGCCTAAAATACCTTCAGGAAAGGGAAACTAGCCTGAAAGTTTTTTTAGAAAATGCCGAAGGGCAGTTAAAGGGAATTGAAGAAAGTATCCTGTTTTCAAAACAACAAATAACCGATGAAGAAATAAAGCTGGCAGAGCACAAGAAAAACCTGGAAACTTTAAAAAGTAATTCAGAAGAAAAAAGAAATATTTATGATGCCAAAAGATCAGAAGTTGACGCCTTGAGGCAAACACAAATTCAATTACAAAGAAATCATTTTGAGGCAGAAAAAACCGTAGCCGTAGCCGATACATCTATCATTAACTTACAACGGTCAATTTCACAGATAGAAGAAGAGCAAAAACAACGCACTGATAATCTTTCTAAACTTGAAAAAGATAAAAAGGAAAAAGAGGAAGAACTAAACGAAAAGAAAAAAAATCTTGAGGATTTAAAAAAACACCACGAACATACGAAAGAACAAATCCTTGAAACCCAATCTGAGCTTGATAAATTAAGAAGCGAGTTGGCAGAAGAAAACCGCATTCTGGATTCAAGGCAAAATGAACATGACCTTTTAAAAAGCCTTATTGATAATATGGAAGGCTATCCTGAAAGTGTAAAATTCCTTCATAATAATAAATCATGGAACTATAATTCGCCCGTTCTTTCCGACCTTATTTATGTAAAAGAAGAATACCGCGCAGCGGTTGAAAATGTGCTGGAACCCTACCTCAATTATTATGTAGTTGATACATTGAAAGATGGATTGACAGCCGTGCATTTATTAGATGAAAATAAAAAAGGGAAAGCCAATTTCTTTTTGCTTGACCAATTGAATGCATTAGAAAATAAAATTGCAGTTTCTCATTTGGCCGATGCGGTTCCAGCCATGGATGTGATTGAAATTGATGAAAAATACAAACCTCTTGCGCAATATCTTTTAAACAATGTTTTTATTGCAGAGAATGACACGGCGCTTGAAAACAGCAACGGGCACGTGGTTTTGGAAAAAAGTGGAAAATATGTAAAAGGAAAATATTCTCTTTCAGGCGGGAGCGTTGGTTTATTCGAAGGGAAGAAAATTGGCCGCGCAAAAAATTTGGAAAAGCTAGCAGAAAAAATTTCTTTTCAAAAAGAAAAAGTAAACGTATTAAAAACTGTAATCAGCCAGAAATCAAATGAAGTAATTGCCTTTAACCAGCAGCTGAAAGAAAATGCAATTCAACAAACTCAGCAATCAATAAATGAACTGATCAATACAACGTATTCTTTTCAAAATAAAATTGAGAATATTCTTCACCAGCAAACACTTTCTGAAAGCCGCGTGGCGGAAATGAAAAAACAACTGGGAAAATACCAGGATGATATTGAAGAAACGAGGAACCGTTTAAAAATATTTACTGAAGAAGTTGGAAAACACGGCGAAAAAATGCAATTTTCGAGTGATGAATTTTTAAAAGCAGAGCAGGGATTTAACGAAGCAAACTCTTTATTTAATGAGAATAATTTACAGCTAACCCGCCAGCAAAGTAAAGTTAATTCCATCAACCAGGAACTTGAATTTAAGAACCGTCAATTATCTGATTTAAAAAATCAATTGGCTAATAGCAATACCCAGCTTAAAGAATCTCTGGAAAATATTGCCGCCACTTCCGAAGAATTAAAAATTATTGAAGGGGAAATGATTTCGCTCTTAAAAAATAAAGAGCTCGAAGAAAAAAAATTAAATGAAGCAGACCAGGCTTATTACAACCTGAGAAATGAGCTGAATGAAAAGGAAAGTGAATTGCGCCAAAAGCAAAAAAGTAAAGAACAAACCGATCATCTTTTAAATGAAATTAAAGATAAGCTGAATGAATTAAAACTTCACCTGGCAGGGATGAAAGAAAGGCTGAGCGTAGAGTTCAAAGTTGATTTGGATGCGATCCTGGATGAAGAAAGAAATTCAGAAACACCTTTGGAAGAGTTGCAGGAAAAATGTGACAGGATGAAAAAGCGTCTGGAAAATATGGGAGAAATAAACCCTACTGCAATAGAGGCTTTTACTGAAATGAAAAAAAGATTTGACTTTATTGTCGAACAAAAAAATGATTTGGTAAATGCCAAACATTCTTTAATGCAAACGATCCAGGAGGTAGAAACCACGGCTAACCAGAAATTTCTTGAAACTTTTAATAAAGTAAGGGAGAATTTTCAAAATGTGTTTAAAGCTTTGTTTACTGAAGATGACACCGCAGATATGGTGCTTGAAGACCCTGAAAACCTTGCCGATACAGGAATTGATATTATTGCAAAACCTAAAGGAAAAAGGCCGACCAGCATTACACAGCTGAGTGGCGGCGAAAAGACGCTTACCGCCACGGCTTTGCTATTTGCCATATACCTTATAAAACCCGCTCCATTTTGTATCCTTGACGAAGTAGACGCGCCGCTGGATGATGCCAATATTGGAAAATTTACTCAAATGATCAGGAAATTCAGCAAGGATTCCCAGTTTATAATTGTAACCCACAATAAAATGACCATGGCTTCTGTAGATGTAATTTACGGAGTTACCATGCAGGAACCTGGAGTTAGTAAATTGGTACCCGTTGATTTCCGCGGATTGGATCACCAGTTTGTAAATTGATTTAATAAGGCCTGGATTTTTATGCACGCTATGTGAATGCAAATCGTACAATAAAAATCAGGCATTTATCCCAACTATTACCTCTATCCTATTAATGTTCTCAATAAAAGGAAAATTGCTTTGTCAAAGGAGCCTGAAGATTCATTCCTGTTGCATCATAATTATTATTAGTTGCACTTATATATTAATTAATATTGTAAGTGAAATAATTATCAAAACACAATATATTTTTTATGCCTCTTGACTTTATCCTTATAATTATAATTGTAAGATACCTGCGTAAGTTTCTTCAACTACCTGCCACAATGCCTGAGTGGAATATAAGGTTTAACTGGATACTTTATTCGGCCATTGTTTTGATTGCACTCCATTTTTCATTTAACCGGTTTAATGTGATGACAGTAATAGTTGAATGGCTTTCCATCGCACTGTTAGCCTATTTAATGTATATCCTTTATTCGAATGAAAAATTTAAGCCCGCCTCTTTTTTATTAACCGCGATACTTCCTTATTTGGTGGTTGACATATTTTCCACATTTATTAAGATGATAAATACAGGCATCTTTAATAGTTGGAATGTATGGATAAAGCCTGCGGAAACCTTTGCGATTATCTGGGGAATAGGAACTATTGTTTTAACCAGAAGGCAAAGAAGGGAATTAGCTAAAGCGCAGAAAAAAGTAGTGGAAGAAGAACAAAACAATAAAGTAATCTCCGCCATGAAAGCTAACCTGGAAGTTCAGGTAGCGGAACGCACTTCTGAACTAACGAAGCAAAAAGAAGAATTGGAAGAAGCATTGAAAGAATTACAGGCCACCCAAAAACAACTTATCCAATCGGAGAAAATGGCAAGCCTCGGCGAACTTACCGCAGGCATCGCGCATGAAATTCAAAACCCACTCAACTTTGTCAATAATTTTTCAGAAGTAAGTAAAGAAATGCTGGAAGAACTAAATGCTGAACGTTTAAAGCCAAAGGCAGAAAGGGATGAACAATTAGAGAATGAAATATTAAATGATATTTCACAAAACCTGGAAAAAATAAACCATCATGGAAAACGGGCTGGAGATATTGTAAAAGGAATGCTGGAACACTCACGGACAAGCACAGGTGTAAAAGAGCCCACAGATATAAATGCCCTGGCAGATGAATATTTAAGATTGAGCTATCACGGATTAAGAGCAAAGGACAAATCTTTTAATGCAGAAATGTTAACTGATTTTGATAATTCTATCGGGAAAATAAATATCATCCCACAGGACATTGGAAGAGTGTTATTGAACTTATATAACAATGCTTTTTATGCAGTTAGCGAAAAGCAACATGCAGTAAACCAACAAATAAGTGGTAATCCTATTTCATATGAACCAACTGTTTCAGTTACTACAAAGAAATCTGATAATCATGTAATCATTACCGTTAGTGATAACGGAAATGGTATTCCCAAAAACATTATTGACAAAATCTTTCAGCCATTCTTCACCACCAAACCCACAGGAAGCGGAACAGGATTAGGATTGAGTTTAAGCTATGATATTGTGAAAGCACATGGCGGAGAACTAAAGGTGGAAACGAAAGATGGGGAAGGAAGTGAGTTTATTATTCAATTACCTTTTGCCTGAATCACTGATTAAAAAGATTAAAAGATTCCATAGATTATGAAACAAGATTTGATTAATATGAAATCCTTGAAATCCATCTATCTCCGGCTGAATGACACAGTCGGCAGGCGTGGCAATCAGTGTTTCAGGCTATTATAATATATCTTTTATGAAATCATTTTTTGCATTATTTGTTGTTTTACTGTCGCGCATTGCTTTTTATAAGAAAGCAAAAGTCAAGTTTCAGCATTTATAACAAACATTCAAAACTTATTTAAAATAAAATGACAAACAAAACAGAGCAACTACTTCAAAAGAGAAATGCCACTCTTGAGAAAGAGTTGGCAGCAAAAAACCGTGAATTGGAAATTGAAGCCGCACTCGAAAGAGTACGAATAGTCGCTATGAATATGCACAAATCGGAAGAAGTGATTACGGTTTGCGAAGCGATGTACAAAGAACTTGTGGTTTTAGGGTTTACCAATATCCGCAATTCGCAGATTGCTATAAAGAATGATGCAAAACAATCTTATACAATTAGTGTTTATTCAAGTGATGATGTGTTAGTGATGGAGGAAGCACCTTATAAGAGTTCACCGATTGTAGAAAAGTTGTATAAAGAACTCGGAAAGTCAAAAGATGCTTTTTATAAAAAAGAATTTTCAGGGAAAGAATTTGAAGGCTGGCGTAGGTGGCGAGAAAGTTTATCTGCGCTAACAGATGAAAGAGAAAAAGCTGCTTCATCCCTATGTTTTTATTTATATTCTATCGGCGAAGGGTACTTGGGAATTTCAACCTACAATCCTATTACTGAAAATCAGGAAGAAATAATTAAACGCTTTAAAAATGTGTTTGAACTTTCTTATAGAAGATATGTTGATGTTGCGCAAGCAGAAGCGCAGGCAAGGGAAGCGCAAATAGAAGCGGCATTAGAAAGAGTAAGAAGCCGCACTATGGCTATGCACCAAACTTCTGAATTACAAGAAGTAATTCATGCACTTCATAAAGAATTAATTAACCTGGACCTTTCAATTGACGGTGGCTCATTTGTAGTAATTAATGATGATGTGGAGCCAGAATTGCGTTGCTGGGGCTCTGGTGGTACCGCTGATTCTTCTGAAGAAATATATGTACCGGATTTTGAAATGCCCTTTGTAAAAAATTTAATACAAGGCATTAAAAACGGTCCGGGTTTTTTCACAGAGGAATTTTCTCAAAAAGAAAAGAAGAAATACTTCAAAAAATTATTTGAGCATAAGCCGTGGTCTGATATTAGTGATGAGGAAAAAAATGAAACCCTTTCGGCTCCTGGTGGTTATACACGTTCAGTTGCTGTTTCCAAAAACACTTCCATTTTTATCATCAATCATAAAGGAAGAAAATTTCTCGAATCTGAAAATGATATTTTAAACCACTTTGCGAAAGTTTTTGAACAGACGTATACACGCTTTCTGGATTTGCAAAAAGCGGAAGCGCAGGCAAGAGAAGCGCAGATTGAGTTGGGGCTGGAAAGAGTAAGAGCAAGCGCTATGGCTATGCACAGCTCTGCCGAGTTGAAGGAAGTAGTGAAGACCCTATTTGAAGAACTGACTCATCTCGGCGTAAATGTTCACGCTTGTTTGATCGCCACTTTCGATTCGGCTACTTTAGATCAAAGAAGCTGGATGATTCATTTTAAAACAAATGAACCGTATACGCTGCTTATTCCACACAATGCTCAGCCATTTTATATCGAAATGCTCAGCGCCTGGAAAGAAAGAAAGTCCGACTGGACTTACACCCTTGAAGGCGACGCAAAACTAAATTGGGAAAATTTTCTTTTTGCTGAAACAGATTTTAAGCTCCTTCCTCAGAATCTTAAAGAGGAGATGCAACAAGCCGGAAAGGTTTATTTTGCCGCATCTTATTATGGTTACGGAGCTATCCAGGCATCCAGCACTACACCATTTTCCAACCAAAATATTGATTTATTAAAACGGT
>Ga0134126_10001366_pt1 | contig 30980 bp, 44 predicted proteins | sample KB31752_FD_96881 | JGI IMG/M metagenome (GOLD analysis project Ga0134126, IMG submission 96881) | Terrestrial soil microbial communities with excess Nitrogen fertilizer from Kellogg Biological Station, Michigan, USA - KB3-175-2 | ecosystem: Environmental > Terrestrial > Soil > Unclassified ... | reverse complement strand
GGGCTTCAACGGCAACCAGAAGTTCGCTGCCGCCGAGGCGAAGGTGAATACCTTCCTTGCCGGCGTGTCCGCCGATGTGGGCGTGGTAGGCGACCTGCAAGCGATTGCCGGGCCGCTGATCAATGCATGGGTCGCGGCCTTCAACACCGCTGGCCTGTTCAAGCACAAAGCCGCGCCGGCCGCGAGCTGATCCATGCTCGACACGATCATCGGCGCGCTCCTGACGTGGACGCTGAACTGGCTCACGCGCTGGGAACAACGCCGGAAGCTCGCCAGCGAAACCCAGCGCGCCGACAGGGCTGAAGCGCAGGTCGAGGCCGACGAGCACGTGATCGCCGCCGGCAAGATTCGCGCAGAGGCAGAGCAGTCTGCGCAATCTCTCCCGGACGCACCGGCCCAGCAAGTCGGGCAAGCCAAGCCGGGAACGGCTGCCGCCGAACTGGAGAAGGGAACATGGTGACGCGCGCGCTGATCATCGCCTGCCTGCTGATCCTGGCCGCCTGTGCCGCGGCGCCGGCCAAGCCATACTGCCCGCCACCCGACAATCGTGCCGAGTGCGTCACGTTCCGGCAGATTGACGTCGCCTGCGCGGACGTGCTGACCGATTCGACAGCCAAGCAGATCGTGGTCCACAACAAGGCCGGGAAGGCTGCGTGCGGCTGGGTAGCGCGGCCGTGTCGGTGATGGACAAGACCGGGATTTAATGTACCGGCGCCGCCGAGAAGAGTTTACTTATTCCCATGAGCCTCACCCCACGCCAGCAGCATTCGCTTAGGAATACTCATGTCTAGTTTTTCCCCATCATCGAACACGGGCTGTCTCTCTGCCACTACCACGTCATCCAGTGCGGCTATTCCGTTGCCTGGAACCCTGACAGCATGGAATCATGAGGTACAGGTCGCCAACACCGGGACGGCGGCGGTATTCGTCGCGTTCGGAACATCGGCCGTGACTGTGGTGGCCCCGATTGTGGGTACGCCCGCCAATGGCATTCCCGTGCCTGCTGGCGCGGTGGTGACCTTCAGCCTGAGTGGGCAGTCGCATATCGGTGTACTGGCTTCCACGGGTACGAATGCCGTGTATTTCACAGCAGGCATTGGCTCGGCCTGAGTCTGTGCCCGATTGCAACAGTAGTGATGGATAGCCATGGCTGGGAGAGGATCAAAACCCGGCGAACGTAGGGGTGGCCGAAAGAAAGGTCAGCCCAACAAACTGACCGCGCAGGTCAAGGACATGATCACCGAGGCGCTGCATGAGGCTGGTGGTGTGGCATATCTGAAGGCGCGGGCGCTGGATACTCCGGTCGCCTTTATGGGTCTAGTCGGAAGATTGATCCCGCTGCAAGCAAACGAAGACGCCACGAAGACTGGCGGCGTCATTGTCCATATTCACGGGGGTCTACCCGATGACGGAGCATCGGATAGTCCTCACCCCTCCGCATGAGGGGCAGCTTAAAGCGTGGAATCAGCGGTCAAGGTTTAATGCACTGAGATGCGGGCGCAGGTGGGGCAAGACCCTGCTGGGCGGCACGATAGCCGCGCAGACGGCCGCCAAGGGATGGCCATTCGGTATCTTCGCACCCGACTACAAGATCATCTCGGAAACCTACCGGGAGCTTGAGGAGACGCTCAGGCCGATCACGGAGCACTCCAACAAGACCGAGGGAGTGATCCGGCTTACGACGGGTGGGCGTATTGACTTCTGGACACTGAACAATCCGCGCGCCGGCCGATCCCGAAAATACAAGGGCGTGCTGATTGATGAAGGAGCTTTCGCCGGGGACGACATGAGGGATGTCTGGCAGCGAGCAATCGCGCCGACCCTTCTGGATTATCAAGGCTTCGCATGGGCGATGAGCACCCCGAACGGGGCCGATCCTGAGAATTGGTTCTATCAGATATGCACGGACAAGACGCTGGGATGGCAAGAGTTCCACGCTCCCACGTCGAGCAATCCGACGCTTGATCCTGAGGCGGTAGCAAAGCTCAAAGACGAATACCCGCCGCTGGTGTACCAGCAGGAATATCTGGCGGAGTTCGTGGACTGGAAGGGTTCTGCCTTCTTCAGCGAGGACTCGCTACTGGTTGATGGCAAGCCCTGCCAGATGCCGCTGCGAACCGATGTGGTGTACGCGGTCATAGATACGGCGCTCAAGGACGGCAAGGAACACGACGGCACGGCGGTGGTGTACTTCGCCCGCAACCGGGTGAGCGGACATCCGCTGGTAATCCTGGATTGGGACGTGTTGCAAATCACGTCCAACCTGCTCGCGGACTGGTTACCGAGCGTGCATCGCAGGCTGGAGGAATTGGCCGCGAAGTACCAGGCGCGGCATGGATGGGCGGGTCCATGGATCGAGGACAAGGCGAGCGGCATCACCCTGTTGCAGCACGCCGCCAAGCATGGAATGCCTGCCAAGGAGTTGCCGGCGGAATTGACCGCTCTGGGCAAGGACGGGCGGGCGCTGAACGTGTCGGGCTACGTGTATCGGGGAGAAGTAAAGATTACCCCGGAAGCCTACGACAAGACGACCAACTATCGCGGGCAAGTCCGCAATCACCTGATCTCTCAGGTGTGCGGATTCCGCGTGGGCGAAAAGAACGCTCACCAGATGGACCTGCTGGACTGCTTCACCTATGGCATCGCAATCGGACTGGGCAACGCTGAGGGCTATTGATGGCATCGTTCGGAAATGACCCTGACAGCGGCAATGCTTCACTGACCGCGACCGGGGGCGGATCGTCCGAGCTGATGTGGATTCTGAACCAAGGCGACATCGTGCCCGGAACGGACCCCAGCTATCAGGTGTGCAAGGCGCTCTACAGCTATCACCCGCTGGGCGCAAAGATGGTGGATGGGCCAGTCGGACTGGCTCAATCCCTGCCGCGCACGATCACGATCCCGGACGCGCCGGAAAAGGATCTGATCGAGGTTTACGGGCGCGAGTGGCGCAAGCTCGGCAAGATCGGAGCGGATCGGCTAATCAACAACACCATGCGGGTATCGCGCATCTACGGCATTGGTTCGATTGTCGTGGGGACGCGCGAGGCTGATCCGGATAAGCCTCTGGACCTCACGACCCTGCATGAGCAGGACCTGTACTTCAACATCCTGGACCCGCTGAACACGGCGGGTTCCTTGGTGTTGGAGCAAGACCCGAACGCCCCGGACTTCCAGAAGCCCAAGTCGATCCGGTCCGGCGCGCAGTTCTATCACCCCTCCCGCGCGGTGGTGGTGATGAACGAGGAGCCAATCTACATCCAGTGGACGACCTCGGCCTTCGGGTTCGTAGGCCGTTCGGTTTACCAGCGTGCGCTGTACCCGCTGAAGTCCTACATCCAGTCCATGATCACGGACGATGTAGTGACGAAGAAGGCGGCGCTGCTGGTCGCCAAGCTCAAGTCGCCATCTTCAATCATCGACAACCTAACCAAGGTTTTTTTCGCCGCCAAGCGCAACACGATCAACGATGCCGCAACCGGCAATGTGTTGTCGCTGGGGGTGGATGAAGACTTGCAGTCGGTGGATCTCAAGAACCTGCGGGATGCCGCCGAGTTCGCTCGCAACAACATCCTGAAGAACATCGCGACGGCGGCAAATATGCCCGCCTCCATGATCAATCAGGAAACTCTGGCGGAAGGGTTTGGCGAGGGCACGGAGGACGCCAAGTCCATTGCCAGCTACATCGACGGCGTACGCGTGGAAATGCAGCCGCTGTATGACTATTTCGATGTGATTGTCATGCACCGCGCATGGACGCCTGAGTTCTACAAAACCATTCAGCGCAAGTATCCCGAGTACGCAGACAAGCCCTACCAGACGGCATTCTACGAGTGGAAGAACGCATTCTCTGCGGAGTGGCCGAACCTGCTCGTTGAACCTGATTCCAAGGCAGTCGAGCGCGACGCCAAGATCATGGAGTCGGCGATTGGCGTAGCGGAAATGCTGCTGCCGGTGGCCGACCCACTGAACAAGGCCACGATTGCGGCTTGGCTGGCGGACACGATGAACGCCCGCAAGATGCTGGTGTCGAGTCCGCTGGAAATTGACGTGGACGCGATGGCCGAGTACGTGCCCCCTGCTCCTGCAGAAAAAGAGCCGGAGACACGGGCGGCGTATGACATCTAAGCCCAGATTTGCGGACGTGCTAGCAGATGCCGTCCGGGACATGACGGCCTATGGCTTCGACGACATCGCACGCTTGCATGAATGGCTACGCAGGCTGCGCTATGCGGCGATGCTCTCGGCCCCGAAGGATTTGGACATTGATACACAGATCGCGGCGGCGATGCATGCGGCTTTCGAGCGCGCGCTGAAGCCTGCGAAGCTGCAAAAGATGCAGTTGGGTCTGCAACCCTACCGGGTGAACCAGATCAAGCCGCAGCTTCGCGCCGAGCTTGACCGGAGGATTCTGGCCTCGTCCAACCTGATCAAGTTGAACCGCGACCAGGCGATCGAAAAGACCCTGCAGCGGTTCTCGGGCTGGGCCTCATCGGTTCCCTCTGGCGGCTCCAAGGTGGTGGACAAGGCCGAAACCAAGGCCGACATCGGCAAGGCCGTGAAGGGCATTCCGTTCGAGGTGCGCCGGGTTCAGATCGACCAAGGCCACAAGTTGGTCGCATCCATCAACGAAGTGCTGGCGATCCAGACCGGGGCGATTGCTGCGGTGTGGCGCTCGCACGGGCGGCACGACAAGCACTACGACGCGCGTCCTGAGCATCTAGCGCGCGATGGCAAGGTGTTTGCGATCCGCAATAGCTGGGCCATGCAGCGCGGCCTGCTGAACAAGGGCGATGGCTATACCGACGAGATCCAGCGCGTGGGTGAGGAGCCGTTCTGCCGCTGCTGGTACGTGTACCTGCACAGCCTGCGAGAACTGCCCGAATACATGCTGACGGCCAAGGGGCGGTACGCACTGGAAGAGACGAGGGTGGCGGCGTGAGCGGAGAGGTTGAAATCTGCGCCGGCATCCTGTTGCGAGATCCGGCCAGCAAGTTCCTGTTGCTTCTGCACGCCGACGAGGGTGTGTGGGTACAGCCCGGTGGTCACCTGAAAGAAGGTGAGTCTTTGGCCGATGGCGCGTTGCGCGAGACGGAGGAGGAAACGGGCTTTCCGGGCGGCGAGATGCGCCTTGTGCGCACCAGTGAATCCGGCAATGTGCGGTTCACGACCTTTCTGGCCGATGTTCCGCACTTCGATCCGGTGTTGTGCGACGAGAGCTTGGATTCTGGGTGGTTTTCGGCCAGTGAATTGCCGGGGAACACGCATCCCGAGGTCGCCAAGAGCATCCGGTTACTGGTGGGCACTGAACTGGACATCGCCAAAGCCATCCGCGACGGCGAACTGGATAGCCCGCAGCAGTACGAAAACATCTGGCTGTTCGATGTCCGTGTCACGGGCACCGGGACGAGCTACCGTACGGCTCTGGATGAGTACGTCTATCGCCCCCCGGAAGATTTCCTGTCGGCGGATTTCTTGGAGCGGTGCAACGGCCTTCCGCTGATTTTCGTACACCCGAAAGACACCCTCCTCAACACCGAGGAATACCGCCAGCGCGCTATTGGCACGGTGGTATTGCCTTACGTGAAGGGTGACGAGGTGTGGGGCATCGCCAAGGTCTACGACGAGGATGCGGCCAACCTGATGCGCACCACGCACGCGAGCACGTCTCCGGCGGTGGTGTTCAGGAATGCCGAGGACACCGAAAAACTGGAAGTGGATGGGAAAACACTCCTGATCGAGGGCAAACCGTCTTACCTCGATCATCTCGCCATTTGCGAGGAGGGAGTCTGGGACAAAGGCGGGGAACCGAAAGGGGTTCGTTCAACACAAGAGGAAACTGCAATGGCAGTCGAAGAGCAAGTGCCCGCGTGGGCCGATGAGCTGGGAAAGCGGCTGGACGCGGCCTGCTCGCGTCTGGATGCGATCGAGGCAAAGGGAGATAGCTTCGAAGGACTGGAAAAGAAGGTGGCAGGCGAAGGCTGCGACAAGGAAGCCGCCGAGAAGATCGCCGGCAAGGTCGCGCAGGAACAGAAGGCCGACATGGCCGAATGCGACGAACACAAGGCGGATGCCGAGGTAGAGGCGTCCGAGAAAGAAGACGACAAGGAGAAGGTCGAAGAGAAGAAAGACTCGGAGGAAAAGATGGACGCACGCGCCGATGCGCAGGCCAAGGAAAACGCCGATCTGCGGCAGCGCATTGCCGACATGGATGCGCGGTTCTCGCGTCTGGTTCGCCCGCTGTCGGCCACCGACCGCGACGAGCTGGCCCGCGTGCAGCAGCGCGCCGACACGCTGGCGCAGATGTTTGGTGATTCGATCACCCCGCCGCTCGCTGGCGAAACCCCGATCGAGTACCGCAAGCGCATGGCCGGCAAGTTCCAGAAGCACAGCTCGGGCACCAAGGGCATCAAGCTGGACGCGCTGGACGATACCTCCTTCGGCGTGATCGAGGAGCGCATCTTCGCCGACGCGCAGGCTGCGGCCATGAACCCGGACAAGCCGCTGGATGGCCGCTTGGTCGCGATCAAGTCCACCGATGGCGCCGGCCGCACCATCACCAAGTTCCACGGCGATCCCAAGGCATGGCTCGGCCCGTTCAAGGCTCGGGGCATGACCGTGCGCATCGCTGATGCCGCAACCCGTCGAGGAGTCAACTAATGAGCATCTCCATCAATCCTTCCCTGACGGTTGCGCCGCCGAGCTCGTTCCTCAGCAGCACGCAGGGTTATACCCAGGGCATTGCCTTGGCTGATCCGTCCGCCCGCCAGTGGCTCTTGAGCGCGGCTATCAATTCCACCGTCACGCAACCCCTGTGGGGCGGCATGGCGTTGACCGAGTTGGTGGCCACGGCCGGTGCCGATGGCGCTGGCAACAGCGTGGAGCTTGCGTCCACACAGGCCAACGTGACCGGCTTCAGCGTGTTCAATCGCGGCTACAACATGATCAACACGCCGGGGAACAACGTGCAGACGGCCTCCGCCGGCATGTCGCTGCCGTACTACCGCTTGGGCAGCAATATCCGCATCCCTGTACTCGCGACCGCCGCGCTGCTTACGGCCGTCGAGGGCAACGGGATCAACACCCAAGTCCAGTGGGATTTCACCAACCAGCAGCTCATCCCCTACGCCTCGGGCACCGCCCTCAACGTCAAGGTCGTAGGCGTCAGCACCAATGCCAAGATTGTGAATTACAACTCTGGCACGGGCGCGGTCACCTGGTCCACGGGCGACGTGGCCATCATTCAGCTCTAAGGACAAGCCATGTCAGCCAATTTTGCAGCACAACTCAAAGTCCATCCGAGTTTCTCGGAACCGGATGCCATCCTCACCTACGCCCAGCCTTCGGGCTGCTTCGACTTGCTGGAAGGTGGCGCACCGCGCGTCAAGCTCGGCGAAGGCGACCTGTACGCATACATCAACTCCATTGACGTGCGCAGCGAACAGTTGGCCTCGCAGTTCTCGCCGAGCTTCCTGCCGTCTGCGTCGCTGGTCGGCACCTACGGCAGCACCCAGACCTACAACCTGATGACCCGGTGCGAGTACGGCCCGGAGGATGTGGCGGCTGCCGCGTCCTACAACATCGCGTTGCCGCAGGCGCTGGATTTCGCCAACAAGCAGGGCATCTACCAGGGCCTGCGTTCCATGCTGTTGTACGGCCTGACGCCGGGCAATGGCGAGGGTCTGGTGAACACCGTGGGCGCGACGGCGGTGACCCTGCCGGCGGACTCCTACGGCAATACCACGACCTCGACCTACGACAACGGCGAGATGGCGGTATGGCTGTTGCAGCAGATCACGAACCTTGTGGTCGGCATGTACCAGACCGGCAACCAGCAGAAGGGCAAGATCGTCATTCTGGGGCCGCAGCGCGTGTTCATGCAGTTCCAGCTTGCCAACATCGTGCAGGTGACGAGTTACCAGCGTCCGGGTGCGGGTTCGTCCACGACCGCCGAAGTGATCAAGCAGGTTGCGCAAGACGCCGGCTACACGATCGAGTGGTACTACGACGACACGCTGGAAGGCAAGGGCGCGGGCGGTTCGGACATGATCATCCTGACCATGCCGGAAATCGAAACCCCGAGCATCGACCAGTTCAACACCAACGAGTTCGGCAAGACCAAGCCGCATCTGAACGCCGTGAACCTAATGTACACCGACATGGCGGCTCCGATGAAGATCCCGACTCCGATCCCGGATGGCGCGATCACGGAAGTGCAGAAGCTGCGCGCAACGTGCGGCTGGTGCGTGCGTCCGCAGGGCCTTTACCTGCTCTCGATGCCGTACTGATCCACGCTGCAAGCGGAGTGAACCGGCCCCGAGAGGGGCTTTTTTATTGGGCGGCGTCCGGGCAACCGGCGTCGCCCTCTCAACAAAGGGGCAACACCATGTACATAGCCAACACCACCAAACAACATTATCGCCCGAACTTCCGAGTTCCCGAGCGCACGCGCATCCATGTCGTGAACATCCCCAGCGGCCAACAGGTCAAGGTGGGGGATGACTGGAATGCCGCGCAGACCGATTCCGTTGTCAAGCAACTGGAGGTCTTTGGCGCGCGTCCGGCGCGGGATGCGTCGGGAAAGCTCCAGAAATACTCCGGCCTTCTCTACAGCTTGGACAAGCCGATTCCGGTGGGCAAGATCGAGGCCGCGCACGAGGCCTTAGTCAACGAGCAGGATCAGCGCTCGGCGGACGAACTGACCAAGGGCGCTTTGGGATTCGATGCAGCCCTGCGCGACAAGCGCACTCGCAGGCGCGGGGCCAAGGTGACTTCGCTGGAAGTCTCGCAGGATGTGCCGCCTTTCTCCAAGGCCACCGGCAAGGAAATCAAGTTCGGCGTCACCGTGACTCCGGACGGCCATGACAAGCCGAGCGTGCGCTGATGTTCGTTGACCCCTCCGCGCCCAATCAGGCGGACTTCGACACGTTCGTCTACAACCAGGGCGTGACCACGGCTCAGCTTCCGAACAATTCGGAATATCTGACGTGGGCATTTACCTACGGAGTCAACATCGCCAACTACGTGACCGGGCTTCCTCCGCCTTCGTACGTGCTGGCTTGCTACAACGCCGGGTTCCATTACCTGCTGCGCACAGCCACGGACCAATCGGGGCAGACGTTCTTTTCCGACACGCGCAAACAGTACAACCTGCTTGCGTTTGTCGCGGGTGCGGTGATCAGCAGCGGCGATCAGGGGACCAATCAAACCCTGTCGGGATCGAAAGGGCTTGAGGACTTGTCGCTGGTCGCTATGGATTTCCTGAAAACCCCATGGGGCCAGCAGTACCTGTTCTACGCCCAGCAATACGGCCCCAACATCTGCGGCGTGTCGTGAAACTCCTGCTGGGAGTGAATGAAGTCACCTACAGCGATGCCGGGAAGGCCACGACCACGGGACAGGTGGCCGAGTACCTTGAAAACGACTACCACGTCATGCGCACCTTCGTGGAGCTGAACGAGGACTACGTCGGCGAGCAACTGGCGAACGCCGTGGCCGGTGAGATCGAAAGCGTGGCGCAGGGAAAGCCTCCCAGCCTTGACTTCACCGGCCCCATGAACCGGATCGAGGAACGCTTCCGGGACTATCTGGATCGCGGCGAATGGCGCGGGGTGAGCGGGCAGACCGTCGCCGCCGCAGATGCCGGCGTGAGCCACCGCAAGAAAAACTCGCACGCCAAGAAAAACAAGGCGCGTACCGCCTTCGTGGACACGGGCCTCTATCAGGCCAGTTTCAGGGCGTGGCTGGAGGAATAAATGGGACTGGCAAACGAGGGCGCTGCGACCAATTTGCAGGCGTCGATGGCGGCGGGTATTGCCTCGATCGCCGAGAGCCAGACGGTCACGTTTGCGCAGTACTCGAAAACCGTGCTCGCTGAGGATGGCTTTGTGTTCTGGGTGCGGTCAGGGACTTCCCAAGCCTATCCGGGTTCACTGCACTACGCGACAGATCGCAATCAGGACGAAGATCAGACCATCGGCGTGAACGATGTGATCTTCACCTCCACGCAAGAGATCACCGAGTTCAACAGCGTCAACAACCAGACGCTTTGGATTGCCAGTTTCGACGCGGACGGCGGACCCATCCAGATCGCCTTCCGGCAGCGTGGACGATATTACGAGCAGGCCGGGGTGTGGCATTACTCCGGGAACGCAGTGTATCCGGCCCTGCAATCGCAATTGATCAATGCGCAGACGGACCTGCCGGCACAACCCATCGTGTCGAACAGCCTGCCGATCTGGCTGAGCCAGAACGCCAAGTTTCCGGTTTACCCGAGCTTTCTTGTTCCCGAGAACGTGCAGCCTCCCTACATCGTGGCGCACGTGGAACCGGGCAAGACGGAAGCGCTGGGCGCTTTCCCGATTCTGATTCCTCCCGGAGTGCCGGAATCGGTCGGCAATCCGGCGACGTTATACGACTGGCCTTCCTCGCAGCTTTTGCGCGATGAAGTCCGGTTGACGCTGTACGGCCTCAACAACCAAGAGGCCATCCAGTTTTTTGTGTCGCTCATGGAGTACTCGCGCGACACGGATGCTTTCGGGTTTTGCAACTCGCCCGCGATCCAAGATGAAAAACGCACGCAGTCGGAAATTGCCGCCATTGCGATGAAGAAATGCATCCAGATTTCGGCGTCCTACTACTTGGGCACTGCCGATGCCCTTGCACGCCGCTACATCCTTTCGGCAACCGTCACAACCAACCTCTGATCGGAGTCAGTCATGCCTCAGAATGCCCTCGTCCCGCGTTATGGCGGTAATGCCTCGAAGTTGAACATCACGGCAGCGACCGTGGTCAAGGCCACCCCCGGCACGCTCTTTCGCGTCAGCGTCAACACGGCCGGTTCCGCTGCCGGCTCCGCCTACGACGCCTCGACCACAAGCGGAAACATCGCCGCGAACCTCATCGCCGATATTCCCAACACCGTTGGCATCTACGAACTGGAATGGCCTTGCGCCGCCGGCATCTTGATTGTCCCCGGCACGGGTCAAGTCCTGTCCGTGTCCTTCGCCTGATAGGAGACGCCCATGGCGACCACCATCACGCCGACGATTGTCAACGTCAACACCCAAGTCACGACCGCTCCTTCCGTTTCGCAGTTGCAACAGAGCGGCGCGATTGTCTCGGCGGGTGGTACGACGCTTTCAGCGAACGGCTATCAGTATTGCTCGAATCTCTCGGCGGTGCAGGCGCTATTGCCCGCGCCCGCCACCATCACCTCCCTTGCTTGGGCGGCTTCATTGGTGACCGTCACCACGGCGGGTGTCTTGTCCCTGGGAGTGGGTGAGACTTTCCTCACCACGATTTCAGGCGCGACTCCGGCGGCTTACAACGGCACCTACGTGGCTACTGTGACCAGCACCGATACCTTCACCTACGCCTTGGCCTCCAATCCGGGCACGGAGACGGTCCCGGGCACTTACACCATTCCCGGTTCAGCCTTCGTGAGCAACGCCGCGCAGACGTTTTTCGCCCAAGGCTCGGCGGTCGGTTTGTACGTGTTGGAATTGGGTGAGCAAGCGACATGGACGGCGGCCGTGACGGCCCTTGGTACGTTCATCACCAATGACAGCACCAGCCCGCAGTTGTTCTATTCCTACCTGATCGACTCGGCATGGGATACGTCCGACTCGGCTGGCCTACAAACGATGACGGCCAACCACGATTCGCCTTCCGGGCAGACGTACTTCTTCATCAACACCACGTCTGCGCACGTCTCGGCCTACGCCAACAACAAGGCGGTTTTCGCAATCGTTCCCAGCCCAACGGCGGCAATCACCGAAGTGCAGGGCGCGGCCCCGTTCTATCAGTGGACGGTGAACAACCCCGGACCCGCCAATGCCTTGGCACCGATGGCCTTCCGCTACCTGTTCGGGGTCACGCCGTGGGCGCAGCAGGGCAACACCAGCACGATCAACACAGTGCTGACTGCCTACGGCAACCTGATCCTGACCGGAGCCGAGGGCGGAATCTCCACCGCCACGCTGTTCAAGGGCACCACGATGGATGGCGAGCAGGCCGCGTTCTGGTATGGCGTGGACTACTTCCGGATACAGGTGAAGCAGGCCCTTGCCGAGGCGATCATCGTCGGTTCCAACTCCAATCCGCCGCTGCTCTACAACCAAGCGGGTATCAACACCCTGCTTGCAGTGGCCCAGCAGATTGCGAGCAATGCGGTCGCCTACGGCTGCGCCTCCGCCATTGAGGTCACGGCGGTCCCGTTCTTCACCTACACGCAGCAGCAGCCCAACGACTACGCCAACGGCATCTACAACGGCCTCAGCGCGACGTTCACCGGCCAGAGCGGGTTCCTGACCATCACCTTCAACCTCGACGCCGTGGCGTTCGCGTAAGGAGCTAGATCATGGCAACGAATCCCCTCGTTCAGCAGGGCACGCTGAACCGGCTGCGCTGCTCGGTGGTCGTCCCCAGCGAATCCACGCTGAACGTCACCTCGTCCTACATGGGGGCGAGCTTCGCCTCGGTGAACTTCTCCGAACCCTTCGCCGACCTTATCGGCACGGCGACCGGGGCGGTCACTTCACACGAGCCGTACGTTTTCGGGACGATCACCGTAGGCGTGCTGAAGACTCAGGCGCTCGCATCGCAGTGGGTGACGCAGGCGCAAACGAAGTCGGCGATCGGGCAAGTGACGATCCATCCCGACAGCGCGTCCTATCCGCCGGCCACGCTCGACAATTGCGTGATCCAGAGCATCGAACCGGGGGCCTTCGACGGCAAAGACCCGGTGGTGCGGATCACCATTCGCGGCGTGTACTACATCAACAACGATCTGTGGAATCTCACCTGATCGGAAACAGTTCGCTGGGCTAGGAGCAATCCGAAAAGACCGGCCACCCCTTCCGGTCCTGCCCGGTGATCATCAAGGGGTTACACTGTAAGGGGTGGACATGAAACTCAACGATGCGTTAAACCTCGTCGTGCCTTTGCGCGACGGGGCGCTACATGCGTTCCACACGCCGATCTCGCGGGAAGTATTCGAGGCGAACTATCGCCTGCTCGCGGGCGTGAAGGCGCATTTGGCGAGCGAGGGCATTTACTACCAGATGGAATCCGGGCCACGGATCGCGGCGATGCTTCTGCGCGACCGCGCCAAGCGGGATGCGGAAGTCTGGACGGACCCGATGGATATGGGCAAGCCCAAGGAAACCTTGGCGGATGCGCTGTTCGCCGAGATCAAGCGGTTGACCACGATCCTTGCGCCTACCGCGAACGGATGGGAGACGCTGCCAGTGGATTCGGCGATCCAATCCAAGGCGATCGATGCCGAGGAATGGGATGAGACGCTTTCGGCCATCGTTTTTTTTACTTGCCACTATGCGCTGGGGAAGAAGGCGGACAGGCCGCGCATAGCGGAAGCGACGGCTACCCTCTTGAATGCCTCCATTACGCCATCTCCGCTTTCGGAGTACGCGAGTTCCTTGCCGAAGTTGACGCCTGCCGCGACTTCGGTGGCTCCAGCATCATCGCTGCCTGCCTGAAACAAGCCGCCGGAGCGTCCTTCGGCGAGCTGTTTGAATCAAACGAAAACCCTTACCGCAGTGCCCGCGATTTTCGCGAGCGTAATCTCGTTGACTTGCTGAAGGCCCTGACGTGGCAAAAAAGCCAATAATCGGGATTGATGTAGATGACTCGCAGTTCAAGTCCTTCTACGAACTCTTTTCCAAGTATCAGGCCGACATCAAGTCCATGCCCGAGGCGTGGAAGGGCGCGAATGAAGTCCTGAACGCGGGCGTGGCAGCGATCGCGGAACAGACGCACAACATCTCAAAGCACCTGAACTCGGCGACCACGGCACAGAAGCAGTTCGCCAACGCCACGCACACCAGCTTTACCGGCATGAAGAAGATGGCCGGCGAGGCGAAGAAGGTCGCGGATTCCATTTTCGGCATCGGCAAGTTCGTGCTGAAGATGGGCGCGTGGGGCGTCGGGTTGTTCGCGGGATCCTTGTTCGGGATCGACAAGCTGGCGGGATCGGCGCTGAGTGCCGCACGTGGTGCGCGCGGGATTGGCGTCTCACCCGGTGAGCTGCGCGCGTTCGGGACCGACTACCGGCAGATCGCGCCCGAAAACCTGCCCAATAGCGTGTTCGGCGCACAGCATGATCTGAGCAAGCTGGGCGTGTTGGGGTTTGCGGCGGGGTTGAGTCCTGATCAGGTCCAAGGAATGGACCCGGTTGCGCTCTCGCAAGTGATGGTGCAGCGCGCGCACGACTATTACCGGCAGAACAAGAACAACCCCGCCATGATGTCGCAGCAGGCGGCAGCCATGATGGGATTCCAGGCTGCGGGGCTGGGTGTGGAGGATGTTGAGCGGATCGGGGTGACGCCCGACAGCGATCTGTCTGACGCCAGTCGAAGGTTTAGCGGCGACCGCAATCGCTTCAACTATTCCGATGCCGCGCTGAATGGGTTGCGCAACTTCCAGTACCAAATAGAGGCTGCCGGCAAGTCTCTGGAAACGAATCTCTCGCAGCACCTATCTAAGCTGGGGCCATCGCTTGGCGGCCTCGTTACGAATATCGGCAAGGACGCCGAAATCCTTCTGAATGGCTTGTTCTCGCAAAAGAACGTGGACGTCATCAAAAAGGGTCTGGATGAGTTCACCGCCTATCTGAGTTCTGGAAAGGCCATGGCGGATGTGAAGAAATTCGGATCGGCGCTTAGTGACCTCGCTGATCTTATTCACAAGATCGCGCATCCCATCAAGACGATCCACTCAAAATCCGCCGACGCTTATGTCAAGGCTTTGGCTGGAGACAGCAGCAAGCATAAGAATGCCACTTACTTGGAGGCCCTTACCGGGGACTACTCCGTTACCGACAAGGCGGCAGCACGCGCCGCTCTGGGCGCGCCGGTAGCCGGCGGCGTAGGAGCGCATGGCAAGCCCATGACCAAGGCGCAGGAAAGCGCTCTGGAGAAAAGCCTTGGGTTCAAGCCCGGAACCTTGGCGGCATTGAAGCAAACCGAGTCCTCGGGACGCGCCAATGCGCTTTCCGGCAAGGGGGCTATGGGTCTGTTCCAGCTCATGCCGGATACCGCAAAGGGGTTGGGCGTAACCGACCCCTACGACCCGATCCAGAACGAGCTGGGGGGCGCTAAGTATCTGGCGCAGATGCGCGCCTTCGTGCGCAAGCTGAAACCCGGAGCGTCGGGCAAAGAGAATATGGAGATGGCGCTCGCGGCCTACAACTTCGGGCCGGGGAACTTCAAGGACTTCTACGCCAAGCACCATGGCGACGACTGGAAAGCGTATCTCCCGCGCGAGACGCGCCGAGAGATAGCCTCCTTTGAGGGAAACATGGTTGGCCGCGATCTTCCGATCCTGCAACAGATTGCGCGCAATACCGCGCAGCCGGTGAAGATCGAGATCACCAGCACCACGCCCACATCGTCAAGGGTGGCGATGCAGGCGAATGCGGCGCGCTGACTAAATGCCGGCGCGCGGGGTGAAAGTCACGCCGCCAAACCGCTTGCCGTCTGCACTGGATTGAAAGAGTGCGGTGCCGTCAAAAGTGGGCATCCCGTGGATGCGTATTTCGTATCTGCATAGCAGCACAAGACCGACGCGACCATCTTGCGGGGGCTGAGGAGGTGCCCAGAAACCTAATTGCACCTCATCATCTCCGACGTTGTACTGATCTGAGAGCCACATTTTCATGATGGTCGTGGCTTCCGTGCCGTTGCAGTCCATAGGCATGGGGATGCGTTGCGCGATGTTTTCAACTTGTTCCTCTGCGCTCTGGGCAAGAGTGACGCACGGCAAACAGAGCAGCACTAGAAATAAAAGCTTTCGCATTTGGATTCCCCCTCACCGAGGCCAGGCGTGACCAATTTCCTCACCAGTGCCGCGCGATCAGCCTATGACATCGCGTTCCAGGTTTCGCCCATCATCCTGACCGGCGGGTCAGTGGCGAATACCAACGGCTCTGCTTTGCCGATCATAGCGCTAATGGGACAGGCGGCGGCGTTTGCACAAGGGGCGCTGACCAATGGGTTCAGCTTGGATGACTTTTACGCCCGGTTCGTTCCGATGCCGGGTTCCACGGTCATTTCCAATGCGATTGGGACTTATCCGTTCGCCAATCAGGACGTGGCGGCGAATGCCATCATCCGCCAACCGCTGAACATCAGCTTGCAGATGATCGCCCCTGTCAAGAGCGGCGGCGGGTATCTGACCAAGCTCGCGATCTTCACCGCGTTGCAGCAATCTCTGGCCTCGCACAACGCGGCCGGAGGCACCTACAGCATCGCCACGCCGAGCTACGTCTACACCAATTGCATCATGGTGGCGATGACGGACATCACTTCGGGCGAGACGCGACAACAGCAAATCATGTGGCAACTGGACTTCGTGCAGCCGCTGATCACCCAGCAACAGGCTCAGGCGTCCCAGAACGGACTCATGAGCAAGATCGCGGGCGGTCAGCCTGCCGGGTCTAGTTGGTCCGGGTTGTCCGGCGTGTCCTCGCAAGGCGCGTTGTCCGGTGTACCGCAGCAGGTTGCGAACGTAACCAACTTCCTGTCGCAGCCGATATGACGACCCTGATCGCGTTCCAGCCCAACAATCAGCTTGCGCCGCCATTCTCTGCGGTGTTCACGCTGGACGGGTCGGTCTACAACGGCGCGGCCACATGGAACGTATACGGGCAACGCTGGTATTTCACGCTTACGGATCAGGCCGGCAACGTGATCTGGAATGGTCCGCTGATCGGCTCGCCACTGACGACCGACATTCCTCTGGCTCCCGGCATCTTCGCGTCCTCGACCTTGCTCTATCGCGAGGACACCGGGAACTTCGAGCAGACGCCATGAGGTACTACGAACTCACGGTGACGCAGCAGGGATCTTCGACGCCTTTCCGCAAGTGGACTTCGTACCCGAACGGGAAGCCCGATCCTGGCGCGCTGAACATCATGTTCGACATGATCATCTCAGAGCAGTCCTCTCCGGTCGGTCAGCCCATGATCACGATCGAAGGCATCTCGCTTTCCGATCTGTCTGAGGCCCAGCAATTCGCGGGCATGAATGTCACTCTCAAAGCTGGAATGGGCGGAGGGTTGCCTCTGGAAACAAAGGCCCAGCAAGGCACGATCATGCAGGGGCAAATATTCCAGTCGTTCGGGAACTGGGTCGGTACGGAGATGACGCTTGACTTCGTGCTGAACCCGGCAGTTTTCGACTACAGCACGCCCGGAAACTTCGTGCTGAATTGGACCAAGGGTCAGAAGCTGTCCGACGCCATCAATCAGATGTTGACCACGGCCTACACTAAAACGCCGATGCCGATCTCGATCAACATCAGTGATGACTGGGTCGCCGATCAGGACTTGCCCGCTTACAGCTACACGCTGGACGGAATTTCCGAGCAAATCGCGGAATACACGCTTAGCAAGTCCAGTGGTCCTGTCGGAGTGGCGATCACAATCCAGAACGGCAAGATACTCGTGCAGGACTCGACCTATTCACCGGACGCGATCCAGATCAATTTCAATGACCTAATCGGCCAGCCGACGTGGATTGATCCCAACACCATGCAGATCAGCACCGTAATGCGTGCAGACTTGCAGTTCGGTTCCAAGATCAAGATGCCTAAGGGCTTCGTGGGCGCCCCTGGATCGGTGACCACAACCGCGCAATCCATGCCGTCTTCCTACAAATACAAGTCCACGTTTACTCAGGACTTCCAGATCACCCAACTTCGCCATATCGGCAACTTCCGCAGCTCCGATGCGGGCGAATGGGCGACGGTCTGCAACTGTTTGCAGCTCTGAATGGCCGACAATTTCAAAAAACTCTGGTTGCAGGATTGCCTGAACCGGATTGCGATCAACCGTGCGCGCACGCTTATCCAGAACACTGGCAGGGCATTGCCGTGCCGCGTTACAGCGGTGAACGGCGCGATCGTAACCGTAGCTTTCGAGGTTACTTCTTCAATCACGTTGCCGAACATCACGATCCCGAAGGCTGAAAGCAACTGGATCAGGATGCCGACTCAGGTGGGCGACAAAGGCTGGACGGTTCCGGCGGACGCCTATCTCGGCGCGATCTCCGGGCTGGGCGGTGGAACTCCAACGCTCTCGCGACCGCATAACTTGGCCGCCCTGGTATTCGTTCCAGTCAGCAACAAGAACGACCCTCCGATTGACCAGAACGCGGCGCAGATTGAGGGCCCGAACGGGGCAATCATACGGGCCACGGAAGGAAGCAACACTTCCAGCATCGTCACGGATCAGGACGGCACGACCGTCACCTACGGCAATAACACGATTGCCATCAACAACACGAGTATCACGCTCACGGCGGGCGGGAGCTCGATAACGATCAACTCAAGCGGGATTGCCTTCCACGGCGCGGTGACCGGCAACAGCACTGCCACGTTCACGGGCGAAGTGAAGGGCAATAACGTGAAGCTCTCCACCCACGACCATAGCGGAGTCACTACCGGCAGCGGTACGTCCGGGCCTCCGGTTTCCGGGACCTGATCATGCGCACCTATGGACGCATTACCAACGAGGACGGCACCAAGACATGGGTGCAGGTCAACACCGACGCGAATGGCAACAACGACTCGGTTTGGCTAACCACGCTCGCGCAGACCTTGAAGCTCAATCTCGGTGAGTCTCCATTCTTCGCCAACTACGGCATTCCCCAATACCAGACGATCATGACGCAGGTGTTCCCCGACTACTACACGATGCAGACGCAGACCCAGTTTGCGCCCAACTTCGCGTCCCTGGTCATCACCCGTGTTCCGAACGCCTTTCCGCCCGTCTACAACGTCACCGCTACCACTCATAGCGGGGCGGTCATTGGAACCTCAATCCCGACATGAGCACGATCCCTCTGGTGATGAGCGCGTCCGGACCGGTTCCGACGCCTCCCGCTACCCTGCAACAGACACTCATCAGCAACGTCGCGGCTACCAATCCCGACTACACCGCGAACCTTCCGGGATCGCTGATCGAAGACGTGTCCTCGACCGATGTTGGGGCCTTGACGCTGATCGACCAAGCGCGGGTGGATGCGATCAATGCGGTCACTCCTTACGGGGCAAACGCCTACGTTTTGGCCCAACAGGGGACCATGTTCGGTATCCCGCAGGGAACGCCGACCAACGCCAGCGTGTTCGTGGTGTTCTCGGGTCCGGCGGGATATGTGCTTCCGGCCGGTTTCACGGTTTCGGACGGATCGAATCAGTACGTTTTGCAAGATGGCGGAGTGATCGGTTCCGGCGGTACATCTCCCCAGCTTTTCGCGGTCGCGACCAATTCCAACATCTTCGCCATTCCGGCGGGATCAGTGACGCAACTGGTGACTTCGGTTCCGTCCGGATACACGATCACGGTAACCAATCCGGAAGCTGGTACGCCCGCCGCGTCCTCAGAATCGGTTCAATCCTACCGCTCGCGCATCCTGCAAGAGTTTCAGGGCAACTCCACCGGAACCCCCGCCTACCTCAAGGGCCTGCTGTACGGGATCACTGGAGTGCAGCAGCAGCGCGTGTCAGTCAACCAGGTCACGGGCGGATGGCAAGTAGTGTGCGGGGGCGGTGACTCGTTCTCGGTGGCGGGCGCAATCCTGAAGGCGGTTCCGGACATCTCCACGCTCAAAGGATCGGCTCTTGGAATTACCGCCATGACGGCGGCAAACCCGGTTGTGGTCACCACGAACTACAACAGCAACCTCACGGCGGGGCAGACCTTCACCGTGGCGGGCGCTACGCCCTCGGCCTACAACCTGACTTACACCGTGGCCTCGGTTTCCGGAACATCCATCACCACGACCACGAACGGAACGACATTCGGTTCCTACACTTCGGGCGCGAAGTTCTCTCCCAATCCCCGTGACGTGTCGGTTTCGGTGTATCAGGAACCGAACACCTACAACATCACCTTCGTCAATCCTCCGGCGCAAGTTGTCACGGTCGCGGTCACGTGGAATACCACGCTCCCGAGCTTCACCGCCGGTACTTCGGTCAACCAGCTCGCAGCTCCCGCAATCCAGTCCTACATCAATTCCATTTTCGTGGGCCAGCCGATCAATCTTCTGGAAATGACGGCGGTGTTTCAGAACGCCGTCGCTTCGGTGATCTCGCAACCCAACATCACGACACTGACCTTTGTCGTCACGATCAACGGCGTCACGGTTTCTCCCTCGGCCGGAACCAGCATCATCGCCTCCGACCCGGAAGGCTACTTCAGTTGCAGCGCAACCGCCGTCACGGTCACGCAGGGCTGATCCATGCAAACCGAGTCCTTCCAGTCACTGCCCTTGCAGGCGGTGATCCCGAGCTATTTGTATCAGGAATATTCCGACGACGAGGACTTGCAAGCCTTCGTCGCCTCCTACAACACCATCACACAAGGCTACCTGGACTGGTTCAATCAGACGCCCTTGTCGGTCTATACGTCCGACAACATCAGCGGATCGCTGCTGGATTGGATCGGGCAGGGCATCTATGGAATGCCGCGTCCGGTGCTGGCTTCGTCCCAGGTCATTATTGAGGCTGGCTACGACGAGCAGGCTTACGACACCGTTCCCTATAACTATCTGGCCTACAGCGCTTCAGGCACGGCAACGACCGCAAACGACGACATTTACAAGCGCGTGCTGACGTGGAATCTGTACAAAGGCGACGGGCAGGTTTTTTGCCTGCAATGGCTGAAGAACCGAATCGCCCGCTTCATCAATGGCGTTGCGGGATCTGATTTCGACGTACTGGATTCCGAGCCTTCCATCACTGTCTCGGCCGGCGTGTTTACCGTTTCGTATTTTGCGAGCCAGATTTACTCGGACTTGCAACTGGCCTATGCCAACGGCGCTCTGGCCTTTCCATTCCAGTACACCATGAGCTTTGCAAACGTAGTGTTCTCGAATGTATCGGGCGCGCTGCACTTGCCGATGGCGCTCAATTACCCGTCTTCCGCCACGGGACTTGCGCCGGGTTCGGTTTGGTATGACGGGGGAAGCATTGGAGTCGTTGCGGGAATCACCCCCAACCCAACCGCGCCCGCTGTGTTGTACGGAAGCATCACGCCCGACGCCTTGCGCGCTTTGGGCGGCGGCAATCTGCCTCTGACTGACCCGCATGTGGTCAATCACCTTTGGAACAACGCTGGCGTTATCGCCATCTCCGCAGGGTAAACCATGACCACCTTTGTCTTTGCGAACAACGTCAACACGACGTTGGCGTCGGGCATTTCTTCGTCCGCCACATCCATCACCTTGTCGAGTTCCGCCAATCTTCCGGCCTCCATCCCTGGCGGATCGTACTTGGCGATCACGCTGAACGATGCTGCGACTCGCGGGGTGTACGAGATCGTCTACGCCACGGCGGTTTCTGGCGCGACGTTGACCGTAGTGCGCGGGCAAGAGGGAACCAGTGCCAGCGCATGGCTTGCCGGAGATTATGTCTTCAGCGGCCCGACTGCTGGGCAGATGGAGAGTTTCGCGTCCGGAACCGGCGTCACATCTTTCAACACGCGCACGGGAGCGGTAACGCTTACGCTCACTGACGTGGATGACGCACTTGGATATGTCGCGGCCAATGACGTTAGCGTGGTGCACATCGCCGGAACAGAAACTATCACCGGATCCAAAACCTTCACCAACAACGTGGGGGTCACTACATCCGGAAGTAATGGATCACTCACGATCACTGACGCGGGTTCGGCGGGTGCGAACGTCAAGCTCGTTGGGGGTGGATCCACGCCAACGAATAAATACATACGCTGCAACGCCATTGGGAATTTCAGCATCGTAAACAACGCCGGTACTGGAGCTCTGTTGACGATTGATGATTCCGGAAACGGCACGTTTGCAGGAACTCTAACTTGCACCACCTCCAACGCCACGGGTTCTGATCGCCGCCTGAAGCACAACATCCGCAAGGCGCAACCGCTCCCGCTACACCGGCTCGTGCGCTACGTGAGCTTCATCCGCAACGCCGATGGCTCCAAAGGCCGCGGCGTGATCGCGCAATCGCTGCGCAAGCATCGCCCGGAGTATGTCGGCACGTTTGAAGTGGACGGCAAGACGCGCCTGAGCGTGGATATGACCTCGCTCGCTTACGAGCAGGCGGTGTGGGCTTCGCAGGAAGTGGATCGCTTGACTAGTCGCGTGGAGAAACTGGAGCGTTCGCTGGCGAACGCGAGGATCGAACCGCGCAAGCGTGGCTTCGTGCGCCGCTTGCTGGAGGCGATCTGGTGACCTCGCCAATCCAATCCAAGGGGGTGCCGCTGTCGAGCATATTCGACCCCTATGTTGCCGGCACCACGAAAGCGCGTGCGGCTGGTATAGCCGAGGCAGGTAACGACACCAGCAATATCTACGCGAACATAATCTATGGAAGCGCGGCGGCTGCGACCGGCATTGATTCGGAAGGCGCTGATCTCAACACGCTTTACGCCAAGATTGGAACGGCCAGTTACGCGCTACCGATCAATGGCAGCACCTATACGCATTTTCATCAAGTCGTTTCCTTGACGGGCAATTCAACCATCGGATTCCAGATCACGAGCGGCACGACGTATATTGTGTACGGTACGGATTCTGCAAGCAGCCCCACAACGCTTGCCAGTGGCCCAGTACCAAGCGGGTCGGTCAAGGTCCAATTCACTTGGGGTAGCTTTACAGTGGATACCGGCTCCACCGACGCGTTCGGCACAACCAGCAACGCCGCCACGACACCACAACTGATTTCCACCAATCCGGATGCACACTACACAACCCAGTCGGTTGGCCCCAGTGCTGGAACGGAAGATCGGAATTACACCTTCACCATTGATTTCTTCGATGCATCACTTAACAACATCTCGCACACGATCATCCATCTGAAGGCCATCATCGAAGGATCGGCCTGATCCTTCAAAAATGCATTATCCAGACCCGCCCTCGTGGCGGTTTTTTTTGCCCGCGATTTCACCAACGAGGATTTCATCATGGGTGCTTCCACCACATTTTCCACGGGCCTGCTCGATCTTTTGTTGCAGAACACCGCGCTCGCCAACATCGGCAATGTCGGCGGCCTGCAACCTTCCACAGTGGCAGGGTCCCTGTACATCGCTCTGCACACCGCAAGCCCCGGCGTCAGCGGCAACCAGAGCACCAGCGAGGCTGCGTATACCGGCTATGCGCGCGTGGCTGTTGCGCGCACCAGCGGTGGCTGGTCTATCACCGGCAATGCCTACAGCAATACCGCAGCGATCACGTTCCCGGCTTGTACAGCCGGATCGGAAACCGAGACGTATTTCAGCATCGGCACGTCTTCGACCGGCACCGGCGAGATTCTGTTGTTTGGTGCATTGACTAGCAGCCTTGCGGTCTCCAACGGCATCACGCCGAGCTTTGGTGTGGGACAGCTCAGCGGCACCGTGAGCTGATTTAGCCCGTGACCGCTCCCGCTTTCAAGGCGATTGGAACCCGCGTTAGCGGCACCGCTTCCGGTGGCATAACGGCCACATCCCCTGTCTTGGCGGTTGGGGATATTTGCCTCGCGTTTGTTCAAGCAACGAGCGGCAATCCCGCCACACCAAGCGGATGGACGCTTTGTGCCGGCTGTCCGACCTCAACAGCTGCTCCGTTCTACAACGTCTACTGGCAACGGGCGAGTGCGGCGGGGACGCTGAGCTTTTCAGCCACGCAGTCGGGCCAAATCACTGCCGTCATTGCAGCCTACAGTGGATGTGTAGCTTCAGGCGATCCCACTGAAGCTGGTGCCGGACAACAGAATGCTTCCAGCACGACAGTCAACATTCCCGCCATTACCACGCTCGGCACGAATCGGCTTGTCGTGCTATCCGGTTATGCGGCCGCATCGCCGCAGTCATCCATCGTCAACGCGACGCTATCCGGGCTTGCCACACGGGAAAGCGTCGAGCCGCAGATGGGCGATGGCTCACTGGCGTCGGCTGCATCGAGTGGCGCGAGCAGTTTCACGGTAGCTAGCGCGGTTGCAAGTGCCAGCCATGCCATTGCGCTTGTCCCGGCGAGCACGACGCCAGGGCTTGCCGGTACTGCCGATCTTGCATTCACGGCGACCGCCACGGGATCGCTGATTGGCGCACTGATCGGCAACGCGGGGCTGGCGTTGGCGACATCTGCAGTAATCGCTGCGGCTGGCGCACTGAGTGGCTCGGCCAACCTGTCCCTTGCGGCGACAGGAACCGCCACTGGAACCGGCGCGCTGGTCGGAACATCGAATCTCGCCCTTACCGCCAGTGCTGCGCCCCAAGCAACCGGAGCGCTGGCGGGTTCCTCGAACCTGACGTTCACGGCGTCCGGCACTGCGACGAATAGCTTCAATCTCGGTGGCGCGGCCAACCTCTCATTTACAGCCACCGCAACGCCTCAGGCGCAAGCCGCTATCGCCGGCACCGCACCGCTTGCGTTCATTGCGACGGCTACCCCAGCAGCCGTAGGAAAGCTGGCAGGTGCATCGCCTCTCGCATTCTCCTCTGCGGGCACGCTCAACGGCATCGGAAGTCTGGCCGGTGACGCAAGCCTGTTGTGGACAGCGAGCGGCTCACCGACCTCGATCATCTCTATCGGCGGCGAGGCCGATCTGTCGTTCACGGCATCCGCAACACCTGAGGTTGGTTACGCGCCGGACGGCCGCTACTACGTAGCCCTGCCGGTACGCCCGTTCTACGCAAGCCTTCCTCCCCGATCCTTCTACGCGCAGCTTCCCGCGCGCTCGTTCTACATCCTGAGCGATCCCAACATGACGCCCATTTTCGACACCAAAGACCCGCGCGAAACCGTGGTGCTGACCTTCGACGCCACGGCAGACTTGCCCACTGGCGTCACGCTCACCAGCATCATCTCCACGCAGATCACCATGCAGCGCGGCGACGATCCCGCCAAAGATCAAGTCGTGACCGGGGCGCTCATCAACAGCACACAGGTCGTTCTCGGCACCGTGACGATCGCAGCGAACCATTGCGTGCAGGCAATAGCCCAAGTCGGGCTGAACTCCTGCTGGTATCTGGCAGCGATCACCTGCGCCACGTCCGATCCGAACCTGATCCTGACCCTGAAGGGCATCCTGCCCGTGTCGTCGTCATGAAAACAATCCTGTCCATGATCCTGAAAGCCGCTCTCGGCTGGTTCGCCGGCTGGATCGGCGGCTACCTGCAACGCAAGAAGCTGGCATCTGAAACCGCGCGGGCGGATACGGCGGAACAAACCGTTGCCGTGCAGGCCCATGAAATACACGCAACTGAGGTACGCAACGATGTTGACGAACAGGTGGCAAAGCTCAAGCCGGTGGACGGCATCACGCGCATTGATGCTGATCCTGTTGGCACTGCTGGTGCCGAGCTGCGCAACGACGGCTTCACAGACTGACAAAGCGCCGGCTTACAACCCGTGCCTTGACCAGCACGAAATGATCCTCGATCACCGCGATGTCATGGCGGACAAGGATAAGCGCGCGGTGCTGGCCTATGACTGTTGGGGCGTTCGCATGGGCTGTTGGACGGCTCCGCCGAATGCATGCAAAGCGCCAGTGACGAAATGAGATGCCCATGAACGCAGTCGCCACCAAGCTCGATAGCGTCTCGCACGACCTGGTGCAGACCTACGGCAAGCATGGCGTGCTAAGCGCACTCATCCGCGCAGACGGGACGAGCGATTGCGTGATCGTGTGTCCCGCAGGTTACGAGGCGGAGCTGGCTAAGATGCTCTATCGTGCCGCCGACACGATGGCCGAGCACGCGCCCAACCCGCACAAGGCAAGCCCGTGAAACGCCGCGTCCTGCGGGCATGGTGGCGCGCGCGTTGGGCGTTACCGTAGTCCCATCCCTACACCCCGCCGATCCACGCGCCGACAGACGCGCACCCTCTGATCGGCGATCCTGATCGCGCCCCGGAAGTCAGGCGAACTATTCGGAAACTCCGAAGGGTTCGTTCATGCGTCCATTACCGCGACTTTGACACACGACAGAATGCGGGTTTCAGAGGCGCTTCCGGATTGGATTATGGACGCTAGGGGATGCCTGAAAGCCTTTCGCCATAACGGTTCCACGTGAAACAAGCCAACTGATTTGTAATCAGTAGGTCGTCCGTTCGAGTCGGACAAGCGGCACCATTAAATCAATGACTTGAATCTGTACTGACGGGTTCATGTGTCCATTACGGTTTCGCGCGTCTTTATCGCGTCGGCTTCACCGCCCGCACCTTGCGCCGATAGTGGCGTTGGGTAACCCCTGAATCGGCGTGGCCTAGAAGCGCCTGAGCGTGCGCCAGTTCAACGTCGTCTGCCGCCTTGGCGCGGATGCCGTGCAGGGTGACGCCGGCCACCTTGGCCTTCCTGCGCAGTCTGGCGAACATCGTCTCGATGCCGTCCAAGCTGTAGCGCTTACCCTTCCGGTTCACGAACAAAGGCCCGACCTCGCGGCCATTTGCGGCAGCCTGCCACGTGCGCTCCAATTCCGGCGACCAGGCGACCAGCATGGGCCGACCAGTCTTGCCGGTACGCCACGCAATTCCTTCCTGGCCGCCTGCGCTGATGTCCAGCGCCAGTGCATCCCCGATCCGCATGCCGGTCAGATACAGAAACCGCAGCAGCATCTGCAGCGTCGGATTGGCCTGCTCGTCCAGCTTACGGAAGGTGGCATCCTCCACGTATCCCAGCGTCGCCTTGCGCTTGCCCTCTGGGTTGCGCACGCGCATTCCCGCCATGGGGTTCGACGCTTCGGTCAATCCTGAATTGAGCGACCAGTTCCACGCGGCGCGAAACAGATCCCGCTCACGGTTGCCGGCGACATTCCCGCGCAGGCTCAAATAGCGGGCAACATCCGGGCGGCGCACGTCCGCAAGCCGCAGATCGCCGAACACCGCGTTCAGTTGGTCGGCCTGTAGCCGATAGTCCAGTAGGGTTTTCGGGGAGAGCGTGAGCGTGCGGTCGGCTATATAGGCCGAGAGCAGTCCGGAAACGGTGTGCAGTGGCACGGGCTCGCCGCGCTCGACTTCCGCGTATTTGTGCAGGGCTTCGGAGTAGTCACGGCCCAGCGGTATCCAGCGCTGCTTACCCTCGGCGTAGGCCAAAAGGTAGTACGCGCCGCGCCGCATCATCATTCGCTGCGGCAGGTGCCGGTTGTGCTTTCGCCGCCTTCCCACGCTTGACCTTCCCCCAATCCGGCGAACGATGCAGGCGAACGGGCTCGTTCGTCAAGAACAGCGACGCCTCCACCAGCGGCAGCCCCACGGCGTTTGGCTTGAACGGAACGCCCATCGCGCGCAGGCGCTCGCATTGCAGCCGCCGCCAGCGAGTGCCGGTCAAGTGCTCGACCGCGACACGCGACAGCCATGGGTCATCGCGCTCGCTCACTGCGCGTTGTCCTTCGCATCAAGCAGCGCGCGAATTTCTGCCGGCGTGCCGATGGCGATAACCCGTTTGGATCGCGGCGAGCATTTGAGAATGATTGCAGCAGCTCGCATGTACTCTCTCAACCGATACGCAGCGCAGCGCACGTCATCCTCCAAGTCCTCGCGCGTGTAGTTATCCATCACCCCTCCTTCCCCATGTCGAGCAGGGCGACGCGATGGCCGTCGAGCGTCCCGTCCGCATCGTTGAATGTCAGGCCGTACGCCAGCGTCCATTCGGCGACGTGGGTCGGAGCCTCAGCAATCCTCTTGCGAAGCGCGGCCAATTCGGACTCGGCGCGTTGCGCTGCCTGTCCGTTCTCCAGTGCTCGCGTGAGGTGTTGACGGCACGCTTTGTCTAGTTGCGTTTTGTCGTTGCGCAACTCCGCATTCTCCCGCTCCAGTTCCTTCACGCGGCTGGAGAGGCGCTTGTGACTCTCGGCAACGGTCTGGAAATGTTCGACAAACAGCGGCGGCAATTTCGGCTCAGTACCGCAGCCGACATACATCTCGAAAAATGCAATCGCCTGTAGCGCCGGCAAATCGTCCAGCTCAGCCTTCACCAATTCACTGTCCATATCATTCTCCAAAATGTCTCGGACTCGCCAAGCGCGGCAATGCGCGGCGCAGACCGTCCAGGACGCGCGACCAGCCCACGCTTGCCTTCCACTCGCGGCCATCGATCACCGCGCGATATGAATCAATGCGCGGATACATTGCAGACCTTCAACGCTCCGTCGAATTGTTGTTGGGCGGCACAATCTCTGCTCTGTAGCCGGCCAAGGTATTGACGGCGCAAACGACTGCACTCATTGCCTGCGCCCGTTCTTTGGCTGGGCCGTAGAACTCCGCGATCGGGTCGCCTTTCGCATCAAAGATGAGGTGCGCATCTATCCCTTCGCCAAGGCGCCACGGGAATGGCACGTCCGGCGCAAGTTGCATCATTGTCTCTTTCGTCCCCATCATTCATTTCTCCGGTGAAGGATCGCGGGTTATATGGGTTCCATCTGCGTCGTAATAGAACGGCTCGTGGAAGTCTCCGTCGTCGCACTTCGGGCAAACAATCTCCATCCGCACGGCTTCCGGGTAATCCTCTGGTTGCCGCTTCGTGGTTTTCTGCTTGCCGCACTTCGGGCAGCGCAGCACTAGCCGCCCAACTAGTCGGTCAAGCCGATGCTCACTCGCTGCGCTCGTTCTCACGACTTACCTCCAACGTTAGCCGTCACAAAACCCCGTACTCCAACACCAGCTTCATCCTGTCGAGCATCAAGGCATCGTCCAGCTTGCTGTAGTTCTGCATGTGCAGCTTTCCGTAGGCCCACCCGACCATCTCGCGGAGCGCGTCTGCCTCGCTCAGCAGTCGCTCGTTCTCGCTTTGTGCGCCTTCAATCTGGCTGTCCATCTGCGCTGCCATGTATTCCATTTCGCTCCTTCCGTGATGTGATGGCTAACAATTCGTTCAAGCCGAGGTCACTCCGTGACCCGGCTTAACTCAAGTGTTATACGGCTAACCGGCATTGCCGCTGCTCATCCTCAATACGGCGACAAGCAATGTCGAAATACTTGCGCTCGCGTTCAATCCCAACAAACTTCAAGCCAAGCCGGACGCAGGCCACGCCAGTTGTGCCGCTTCCCATGAACGGATCAATGCACGTCTGCGCGCCTGGCACTGACCCGACGCACCACTCGATTAGGCGCAGCGGCTTTTGCGTTGGGTGCCCAACTCGCTCCGGGTTGGTTTCTCCGATCGAAACGGAAAGCTGGCGGGCCGGTCGATCAAATGAAGTCCACGCCAGTTCAAAATTTCCCATGCTTGGGGGTGCATCCGGCTTGAACCATGACATCCAGCCACGCGTTTGCGGCAGGTCGTAGTAATTCCCACCCCATATCACAAGATGACTCGCCTTCTCCTGCATCAAGCCAAAGAGCCAAGCTGGCGGCACTTCGTCATCCCATGCCTTACCTTCGTGATTGCTGGCTTTCTTCCCCTTGCCAACAATCGGATTCGCGGCGTAGCCAATTCCATATGGCGGGTCTGTCACTATCAGGTCGGCGCGCGGCAAAAGCGGCAGCACTTCCCGGCAGTCGCCGTGCCAGAGTTCCGCATTCCCGATTGTCACTTTCTCAGCCATGTTTCCTCGCTGTCGCCGTATAACAACTCATTGGAGCCGAGCGCGCTTCGTAGCTGCCCGGCAGTTGTGTGTCCGGCTGCGCGCCGGCTCAATTCAGGTGTTAGAACTCACGCAGCTTTCGCAACTCGCCGGAAATCCCGAACGGCCCGAACGTCAGCCCATCCAATTCTTCGGCCAGCTCATCGAAATCGGGCAGCGTCTCGTACCAGTCTGCTTTCTGGTCGTCTTTCGCTTCGCCCACGCTTTTCATTGTCGAGCTGCGTTTGGCTATGCAGCGTTCGCCGGCAAACACCGAGATTGCGTAGCCGTCGGCAGTGCATTCCATCGTTACTTTTGTGGGTTTGTCCATCTCTCCACCTCGTGAGTTTTAACTTCTCATCTCAGTTGACGCTCACTCGCGCAACTAAATTCGGGTGTTAGGCTTCATTGGGGGCGGGCTCTGTAATTGGCGGCGCTGGCACATGAGCGAGCCGCCGCTTCAGCCCCCGCATCCACAGTTGCAAAAACTCCTCAAGGTCTTGAATCTCCTCCGCGCTAAGCGGATCAGGCCAAACGATCTGTACAGGTACGGCAGAGTCGTCGGTGCTAAAAACAACCCGCTTCGCATATCGAATTTGCTTATCCATCGTTCGTCTCTCTCGTTGGTTACGCCTAACTCTGCGGTCAACCGGAAGCTCACCCTGCGGGCTCGCTCCGGTTACCTTGGCCGTTAGACCTCTTCGGTTGTTCGGTCTTTTACAACCGCCATGCAAAATGGATCGAGCTCGCTCCGTTCGCGCCGTGCGAGCGCCTTGTTCAGGGCGTTTGCTTCGCGCAGCGCGGTCAATTCGTCAGGCTGAGGGTGCACGTCGTCAGGCCCGATTACATGCACCACCCATTGAGGCTTCGGCAGCGGTGGCTTCGGGCATGGTCCGCTATAACCGTGAAACTTAAACATCTGCTCGCCTTCCGGCATCGGCTCACCGCACACTTCGCACTTCGGTTGTTCGCTCATCGTCGTGTCCTCGGTCTAACCATTCGTTCGTTCGGACGCTCGCAAGCTCGCGCCGCACAACTCAACCGTTAGCCTTCGAAATCTGGCTCTACGGTAATCTTGCGATCAAGTAGTTCTTGCAGCACATCAGCAAAATGGCTCACAACCTTTTGCAAGTCTCGAAGGTCTTTCGCGTCAGGCGCGCTGAACTCAATGCGCGCGCCACCCACGTGCCAGACATATCGCATCGTTCCAAGTCCGGCAGCACGCCATGCTTTCGCTGCATCGCGCCAGAGCTTCCACCGCTTGTATCGTGCTATCGGGTTCATCGTTGTTCCTTTTCAGGCTAACTACTCATTCCAGCGGACGCGCTGCGCTATGCGATCCAGTGGGCTAGAACGGAATGTCGTCGTCCTCGAATGCGCCGGTTTCGACTTGTGCCGGCGTCCCTTGTCCGCGCGGCTGGCGTGGCCTGCGTTCCTGTGATTC
>Ga0134126_10001365_pt1 | contig 30996 bp, 31 predicted proteins | sample KB31752_FD_96881 | JGI IMG/M metagenome (GOLD analysis project Ga0134126, IMG submission 96881) | Terrestrial soil microbial communities with excess Nitrogen fertilizer from Kellogg Biological Station, Michigan, USA - KB3-175-2 | ecosystem: Environmental > Terrestrial > Soil > Unclassified ... | reverse complement strand
TCGAAGTATTTTATAATCGGCAGCGACGCCACTCGACCCTTGGCTATCAGTCCCCCGCCGAGTTCGAAGCAAAGGCGGCTGTCGCGTAACCCGGTGTCCACAAAATCGGGGGAAGATCAGCCTCCCCGCTTTCACCTGAGTGATCGTCTTCTCCATCGCCTGACGGATCACATGCACCCGCCGCAACTCCTTTGCGCTCATCGTCACCTTGTCCTCTCTGACCATCCCGGCCTCCTAGTAAGGGCCAGTAGTCTACCAACGAAGAGGACACTTCTATTTTGGTCAAAGCGGACATTGTCATTTTGGGATTACATGGAAACTTTTGTCCGGTTTGGGACAGAGCAACACCTTCATCGAGCCATTTATGGAGATCCGGTGATGTCGTCGTTGAACCGTGGTGCGAGCGTACGACTATCGATGAAAATGTAGCCACGCTCTGTCCCGGCCTGATATGTCAGATTGATTTCGGTGTCGGGCCCGCGCCAGTTATATTGCTGGGTGAGTCCCCGCGCCATTTGTCCGGGAACCCGTTCCAGCCGACCGAAGCGGCTTTCCAAGAAGCCCAGCACCTGCCGATGGACGTGGTCCCCTTGATACCGAATGATGACACGCGCGAATTGGTCGTCCACCGAGACATAGAGGAGGCTGGTCATTTGGGTTCCCGCAAATGCTGATGACTCTGTCTTGCGGAGATACTCGGCGATATGCAGATCTGCCTGTATCAGTTCGAGGTCCTGGCGCGAAGATAAGGGAGTTCCCCAAGGAATATCGTGAAATCCCTTTGGGTCATTTGTCATGGGAACAGCCCATATTGAGTTGGCACTGATCAAGATCGCGAGCATCGGGATCAGCGCCCAAGTATGGGGTGCTGGCTGGATGGAATCTTTCATCTCGGTAAGCGGATCGGACAACAGTCGTATTGGCACTAACGCTAACATGTGAGGGAAGTCAACTCAACCGCGGATCTTTCTTGAGAACCCCGCAGGGCGTATCTTATAATGCGCCGGCTTTCGGCGGACGGGTATCACTATTTCAAGGGGAGCCCCAGTGATTGAAAGCGACTGGTTCGTTCAAGCCATGCAGGATATGGGGGTCAATTTTTTCACCGGCGTGCCGGATTCGATCCTGGGCGGGATCATTGCGGAACTCATGAACCGTCGACTCTACACCCCAGCGGTTCGGGAGGATGAAGCGGTCGGTATGGCTGCGGGCGCGTATATGGCGGGAAAAATACCCGCCGTATTAATGCAGAATTCAGGACTCGGCACCTCACTCAATGCACTCATTTCTCTGAATATGATTTATAAACAACCGTGCATGTTGATTGTCTCATGGAGGGGGCAAGGAGGAAAAGATGCTCCCGAACATTTGGTGATGGGAGAGGTGATGCCGCAATTGCTCGATACCGTCAAAATTCCTCATCGTACCCTAACTGAAAAAACGGCCGTCGAAGATTTCAGATGGGTGGCTCAGACGTTCATGCAGAAACAGATTCCTGTCGCGTTGCTCATCACCAAGGGCGTCGTGAAGGGATTGCATCCGTGAACGTGTACATGTCGCGCATCAATGGTCGGTCGTCAACCGAACGGCGTGGGTGGCCATCAGCGTCAGCGATTCACGGTTGGCGCGTGACGTGTGACGAGGTGGTGAGATGAGGCCCGAGCAAGGCACATTGATCAGCCGAGCGCAGGCCATGGCGGCCTTGTTGGAGCTGTTGACCGATCAACCCGTCATTATCTGCAACGGGTTTCCCTCGCGCGAGGCTCACAAGATCGCGGATCGGCCCACCCATTTCTACATGATCGGCTCCATGGGGAATGCTCCGGCAATTGCACTCGGTGTCGCACTCGCAAAGCCGAATAAACAGGTGATTATCTTCGATGGCGACGGGAATGTATTAATGGGAATGGGCACTCTCGCGACGGTCGGTGCGTTGAAACCGAAAAACTTTATCCACGTCGTATTCGATAACGAAGTGTACGGAACGACCGGGAACCAGCCCACGATCTCCAACGTGGTGCCGCTGGAGAAAGTGGCGAAGTCGGCGGGCTACGTGAATGTGGAACGGGTACTTGATCGAGACGATCTCGTCTACGAGTTCAAAGACATGCTGAAGAAGGATGGACCCAGCATGTTGCTTATCAAGGTGAATGAATTTGTGGAAGATGCCGGGCGTGTCTTGCACGATCCGCCGGACATCACCCATCGGTTCATGAAAGCGATTGAGGGATAGGGCGCATGATGAGCGTCCCTTGTGCTCGCTGACCGTGCATCATTGGAATGTGCTCGGTCAATGCGCGCAATAAAGGGAAACCCATCACGCCCCCTGAGAAGAGGAAGGAGAGAAGAGTGGTTCTCCTGAATCCTGGGCCGGTGAACGTTTCCGAGCGGGTACGGCAGGCATTGCTGAAACCCGATATCTGCCATCGAGAAGATGAATTCTCCGATCTGCTTTACCGCATCCAAGTCAAACTGCTCAAGGCCTTTGTCCCCGGAGCTGAATCAGAATACGTCGCCGTCGTGATGACCGGATCAGGGACGGCTGCCGTCGAAGCCGCCTTGATGTCGTCGCTCCCTCATGGCCGCCGTATGCTTATCCTCAACAACGGCGTCTATGGTGAACGGATGTCTCAAATCGTGGGCCTCCATCGCCTGGGAGTGAACGAGTTGAAGTATGAATGGACGGTTCGGCCCGATCCTGAAAAATTGCTTCTTGCCTTGCGACAGCATCAGGAAGTGCATGCCGTCGGCATGGTGCACCATGAGACCACCACCGGACTCCTCAATCCTGTCCACGAGATCGCCGAGATCGTCGATAGTCAGAATCGGGTGTTTGTGCTCGATGCCGTCAGCGCTCTGGCGGGCGAGACGATCGACATTGCGCGGTCGCACATTTATATGGTGGCGGGGACGGCGGGAAAGTGTATTCAAGGGTTCCCAGGCGTCTCGTTCGTGCTGGTGCGGAAGGGGTTCGTCGAGAAAATGCGCTCGTACCCGAAGCGCTCCTGGTATCTCCATCTGACCCATTACATCGACAACGAGGGGCGAGGCACGATTCCCTTCACGCCCGCGGTGCAGGTCTACTATGCCTTCGACGAAGCACTCAACGAACTACTCGAAGAAGGCGTGGCCAATCGCATCCAACGGTACAAGAAGATGGCGACTCTGATCCGTGAACGAATGACTACACTCGGTGTGAGAGCATTCCTTCCGGCGGACCGGCAATCGAATACCATCACGGCCTATCACTTGCCGGATGGTGTTTCCTACCACGCATTGCACGACAGCCTGAAGCAGCAGGGCTATGTCATTTATGCCGGTCAAGGCAACCTGGAAAACAAGATTTTCCGTGTGGCCAATATGGGGGCATTGTCGGAGGCGCAATTTGGTGGGTTTCTCGATGCCTTCGAGCGCGTGTGCAAATCGGCATGAAGGCGGTCATCCTTGCAGCGGGAGTAGGAAAACGTCTGTGGGAAGTCACCCAACATCGCCCGAAATGCCTCATCAAGATCGGCGGCCGGTCGCTCTTGAGTCGCTACTTAGAGTCGCTGGTTTCCGTCGGGATTCGCAGGGCGGAGATCGTCGTCGGATACAAGCAGGAGATGATTCGTGCGGCGGTCGAGCAGGATGCATGCGGCGTCAACGTCACGTTTCTGGTCAACGAGCAGTTTCACAGAGGCAGTATTTCCTCGCTGTGGATCGCACGAACCGCGCTCGACGACGATACGATCGTGATGGATGCCGATGTGTTTTTCCACCAGGAAATCCTACGGCGTCTGGTGTCGTCACCCTCTGAGAATGCGTTGTTGATGGATGAGACGGTGAAGCAGACCGGAGAAGAATGCATGGTGGTCGCGGCGGGGGGCCGAGTTGTCGCGCTGACAAAGAACATGCCGGAACAGTACGACTACACCGGTGAAGGGGTTGGATTTCTTCGGGTTCGGCATGCTGACACGCCTCGCGTCGTCTCATCGCTCCGTGGTCACATCGACAGAGGCTCGTGGGATATGGAGTACGAAGACGCGCTGCGGCAGTATTTTCAGGACGTGAGGGTCGGTTATGAACGGATCGGAGGACTGCCCTGGACCGAGATCGATTTCATCGAAGACGTAAAAAAAGCTGAATTGGAAGTTTTGCCAAGATTATGAGAAAGTCTTGGTAAGATGTCCGATGGGGAAGGCCCTGCGCAAGGAATCATCGGTGAGCAGACATAGTTGTGCATGGAACCATGAATAAGAGCATCCTTCAAAGAAGAGCTGAAATCCAAGGACTGGCGACGGCGATTCTGCTGCCGTCTGTCGGAGTATTCGGCGGTCCGATCGGATCGCCGGTCGACGACGTGGGGCCTCTGACGAGCGTCGTGGGGATCGGGCTCTTTCAACGGACGGTGCTTACCTTGCAATGGGCGGGGATTCGTCAGTTAATCGTCCTTTCCGGTTCTGAAGAGGAGCAGCTAAAACAGGCGCTAGCCAAAGGGCCGCGCGTCACGATTCCCGTCCGATGGATGCCGATCCGTGAGTTTCCTCTCGACGATCCTCGGACATGGGAAGCGTTGGCGGCCGAAGTGCATGGTTTTGCGTTGATTGCGAGCACCAATAGCGTGTTCTCTCGAGGGCTGATCGAACGGTTGCGGCGTGATGTACTGGACGGTCAGACCATGGTAGTCTCTCAAGCCCCACAAAGGCAGGTCGATCAGCTCACGATGCGGAGCGTGCGATCGAGAGTCCCATCCGGTCGCCCGGCGATCTTCGCCCCTCCTCGTTTCGACGATCCGGCCTTGCGTGTCGCCGAGCTGGTGGTTGTGCCGGCAAGTTTGATGAGCACTGCCAATCAATCGGCGAGTGAGAAAGGGAGCTTTCCGATCCAGCAATGGCTTGAGCGGGCTGCGGCGGATGGTCGAGTGCGTGTCGTTTCGACTGAAGAGAAGCGGAGTACTTGGTATCAACCCGTCCGAACCATGTCTGACGTCCAAACAGCCGAAAAGAAGTTGTTCAATTCGCTCAAAGGGGAATTTGAAGGGTTCGTCGATCGCTATTTCAATCGCAAGGTCTCTCGCTGGTTCACACGCCTATTTCTCGTCATGGGGCTGTCGCCTAATTCCATCACGATCCTCGCCGGATTAATCGGTCTGGTTGCTGCCGCGGGGTTTGGGATCGGTACGTACAGCGCCGGTATCATGGCAGCCCTCTTGTTTCAATTGGCAGCCGTCATTGATTGCTGCGACGGCGAAGTCGCGCGGCTGACCTTTACCGAGTCGCCCTTTGGTGCCTGGCTCGATATGGTCTTGGACAACGTCGTGCATATGGCGATTTTTGCGGGCATCGCCGTGGGACTCTATACGACCCAAATCGGACAAGCGGACGACTGGGTTCCTCTTGTGCTGGGCGTCGCCGCGGTGTTCGGCAACGGCCTCTCATTCTTACTTGTCGAAAAGGCACAAAAGATTAAAACGGCGAGTGGCTGGAGAAACCCTGCTCATGCAGCCTGGGCGGACGTCATGTTGAAAAATGTCGCCAGCCGCGATTTTTCAGCGGCCTTACTGGGCTTTGCACTGTTCGATCAACTCTATTGGTTTCTACTCTTTGCAGCAGCCGGCTCCTTGCTGTTTGCCGGCGCCATGGTCTGGGTCATCCGCCCATTTGCGGTCTCGTCTCCTCGTCCATAAATGCCGCGTTCGCCATCCGACTAACGTGTTGCGCCATATCTTACTAGCCCTCGGTCTCATCGTTCTGAGCCTTCTTGTGTGGCATATCGGCCCCGCCAATGTCTATGAGGCCGCTACACGGCTCGGTCCGACAGCCTTGCTTGCCATCCTGATCCCCTCTGTCATCATGTATTCCGTTGAAGCCTATGGGTGGAAAGTGGTGTTGGGCCGAGCGGCACAAAGGATTCCGTTTTGGCGACTGCTGACGATTCGGAGCGCCGGCGAAGTGGTGAATATGACCACGCCGACGGCCTACCTGGGGGGAGAACCGCTGAAGGTCTATCTGCTCAAAAGGTACGGCGTTTCCATGGCAGAGGGGGCCGCTTCAGTTGTGATTGCGAAGACGACCATGACGATCGCCGAAGTGTTCTATATCCTCACGGGAATCGCCCTGGCCTTTTGGATTCTGGGTGCCGGAAGCTCTGCAGGGCAGACGATCACGGCGGCACTGTTGAGTGTCGGACTGCTGATGTGTTCAATCGCGGGGTTTGTTTTTATTCAGCAGCGTGGACTCTTTGCATCGATTCTGTCATTGGTCAAGAAATTGGGCTTGCGAATTCGATCTCTGGAAACGCAGGAAGAGCACCTGCGCTCGATCGACCAGACGATTCGGAATTTTTACAGCCACCATCAAAAGGCCTTTTATGCGTCGATGGTGGTGTACTTTTTTGGCTGGATGGCCGAATCGATGGAAGTCTTCGGGATCATCTATTTACTCGGCGGTTCGGTAAATGTGTTGTCCGCCCTCTCTATAGGAGCGCTCGCGGTGTTTATCAAGGGCGGATCTTTCTTCATCCCCGGCAGCCTGGGCGCCCAAGATGCCGGCAATCTTCTGTTGCTCCAAGCCTTCGGCTACAGTGATGTGACGGGGATTACCTTCGCGCTCTTGCGACGGTTCCGTGAGCTCGTATGGATCGGCATCGGGCTGTTGTGTTTAGCGACGGTTGGAAAAGGCAGGATACCTCGGGATCAAGAGATAGAAATTCCTTCCTGAGTGATTGTTTGGAGCCGTTCGATCATTCGGTCCCACACAAAGCCGTGAAGCCGAAAATCCGCCGCCCGCTCTACCTTGTGAAACTGAAGCCCCATTCGATTTCCTTGGACCCATCGGACCTCGGCCTCTTCGACCGGGAGTGACTGTGCCTGATCCGGGAGGATCAGCCGTATGCGGAGGGTGGTCCGCTGCGGCGCGGCACCGGCGCACTCGATTGCGCAACCGAACACCGTGAGGTTCATCACCTTCCCTTCCGCGATCGTTTCCGCATCGGAAAACATCACGGGGTATTGCACGGCGAGCGGGACTCGATAGTGATGTCGAAAATAGGGGCGTGTCGATTCCACGGTGGCCGAGTGTAGTCGGTCCCGCGCGGCAGAATGAATCCCCCTTTTGCGGGGACGAAGCGGAATCCTTGAGGTTTTCCTGATCCTATTCAGGGTGAGAGCCGTGCCCATTTAGGCAGAGTAGTGCCTATTGAGGTGTTCGCGTTGGAATTTTAAGATATGTCTGATCAGCAGTTCTCGATCCTGATTGGTCATCCTGACGAAGCGGCCATGGAGGCGATAGGTGTTGGGTGGGTAGGGGATGAGATCAACACACAACACTTCGAGGTAGGACTTAAAGAGCACTTGGCCGGGAAGGAGCAGGGTGCAGGAGAGAATTTCGTTTACCTCGAAGGCCTGGTTGAGTGTGATACCGATGCCACCGCCGCTGATGTTGACGGATCGCTGGATGAGGGTTACCTCCGCTGTGTCGTTCTCAGCTTGAAGACGGATGGGCAAGGGGACAGTAATGCGATAAAACTCGCGGCGATCTTTCCCAGTCGGCTGCAAAGCCGGGGTATCCGATGGCATGGTGTGCAGGAGTATACCAAAGAATGGAGATCAGAAACGGCACGCGTGTTGGTTCGTGCGCACTGAGTGCGCAGGCGGGATTGATCGAATTGTCAAACTATAGACGGTGCTCTCTCCGCACAGAGCCGGTACAATTGTGTGCTCGCGCATGAAAGCGGCAGTAAATCTGCTCTGGGTGCTGCTCTCGGTCCTCGGCGCTTTTGCGCTTGCCCATGTGGTTGGCGCCATCAATCCTACTGAGAAGGTGAATGGTCTCTGGCTGGTCGTGGCGGCGGCCTGCATCTATGTGTTGACCTATCGGTTCTATGGCCGATGGCTGGCGAGGGAATTAGGGGCGCGGCTATTTGATCAGGTCAACGACGAAGATAGGCGAGTACTTGTTCTCGTGTGACGGTCGGAAACCATTCCAGAAAGTCGTCAATCGTTTGACCGCCCTCCAGATAATCAATCAATGTTTGAACTGGTACGCGAGTACCCATGCGCGCGTCGAACGAGCACCGCCTTTGATTTGACAATACGATCAATCCTGCGTGCCGCGTTCCGCGAGCACAAAGGGCAGCCTGGTCGCGCCCGCTTCTTCCTTTATATGTTAGGATGCCGCGCATGAAATCAACTGTAAATCTGCTCTGGGTGCTGCTCTCGGTCCTCGGTGCGCTTGCGCTTGCTCATGTGGTCGGCGTCGTCAATCCCACTGAGAAAGTAAACGGTCTTTGGCTGGTGGTGGCGGCGGCCTGCATCTATGTGCTGGCCTATCGGTTCTACGGTCGATGGATTGCCAAGCAAGTCGTCGGGCTAAACAATCAACATGTGACACCGGCGGTGCGGTTGAATGACGGTGTCAATTTTCATCCCACGAATAAGGTCGTGCTCTTCGGCCATCACTTTGCGGCGATAGCCGGGGCCGGGCCCTTGCTCGGTCCGGTGCTGGCCGCGCAATTCGGATTCATGCCCGGGTTTCTTTGGCTGGTGATTGGCGCGGTGCTGGCTGGGGCAGTACAGGACTTCATCATTCTGGTGGCCTCGATGCGACGCAACGGACGTTCGCTCCCTGAGATTGCGCACGACGAACTCGGCTCCATTACTGGAACAGCGACGGCTGTGGCTGTGCTCTTTATCGTGGTAGTCGCGTTGGCGGGTTTGGGGTTTGCCGTCGTGAATGCTCTCTATCACAATGCCTGGGGCACGTTTACGATCGCGATGACGATTCCGATCGGCTTCCTCATGGGCTTCTATCTCCAGAGGTTTCGCCCAGGCGCGATCGCGGAAGTGTCGGTGCTTGGCGTTGTTCTATTATTGGCCGCAGTGTTCTTCGGCCGCGTGGTGGCCCAATCATCCTATGCGTGGCTCTTCGAATTCGACAAACCGGCGCTAGTCGGGCTGTTAGCCGGCTATGGCTTTCTCGCCTCAGTGTTACCAGGTTGGATGTTGCTGGTGCCGCGTGGCTATCTCTCAACATTCATGAAGCTTGGGGTCGTGTTTCTGCTCGGGTTCGGCGTCATTCTCATGGCGCCGACGATTGAGATGCCACGCGTGACGACCTTCGCCAATGGTGGCGGGCCGATTATTCCCGGCACGCTCTTCCCATTTCTCTTCATTACGATTGCCTGCGGAGCGATCTCAGGCTTCCATTCGCTGGTCTCTTCGGGCACGACGCCCAAGATGATCGAGCAGGAGTCGCAGGCGGTGGTGGGGTATGCGGCGATGCTGCTGGAAAGTTTCGTCGGCGTGATGGCGTTGATTGCGGCCTCGGTGCTGATTCCGGGCGATTACCTGGCGATCAATACGACATTGAGTTCGGATGCGCTGGCCGCCATGGGTTTTGTACCGTCGCGAATTGCCGAGCTGTCGCAATTGGTTGAGGTGAATGTGGCGGGGCGTCCTGGGGGCGCCGTGTCCTTGGCGGTCGGGATGGCGTCGATCTTTTCGGCGTTGCCCGGTATGTCTGGCTTGATGGCCTATTGGTATCAATTCGCGCTGGTATTTGAAGCGTTGTTCATCCTCACGACGATCGATACGGGAACGCGCGTGGCGCGGTATCTCATTCAAGAAATGGCTGGGCGGGCCTATGCGCCGTTTCGTCGGATGAACTGGGCGCCGGGCGTGATGTTGAGCAGTGGTCTAGTCGTGGGAGCCTGGGCTTATTTGATCGGGACAGGAAGCGTTTCGACGATTTGGCCGATGTTCGGTGCCGCGAATCAGCTGTTGGGTATGTTGGCGCTCTGCATTGGGACAACGGTGTTGATCAAGATGTGGAAGTCGCCCTATCTCTGGGTGACGGCGCTGCCGATGTTTTTCGTGGGCGTGATTACATTGACCGGATCTTATGAGATGTTTTGGATGTTCTTGAAGAAAGCCGGAACATTGGCGGCGGCGGGACAGGCCTTTATTCTCTATCTGGACGCGGTGTTGGTGGCGATGGTAGCCGTGCTGGGCTTGGTTGTCTTGAGCGACAGTATCAGGAAGTGGTATGGCTACGTGGTCTTGAAGAAGCCGTTTACGTCCAGTGAAGTGGTCGTGACGGCAGGGGGTGGAACTGCAGGGCGGATGCAAACTGCGATTCTTCGGGATGAAGAGAAGGGGTTTAAGTTGCCGCACGGAACAGGGTGCTGTTAATGGATGTTGAACTTGACATTCCCCGTAGCTCGCTACGGGGTTGGCCTCTCCTTCCGAGAAGTCTTCGGAATTGAGTTCTGTGATACCCCGCAGCTTGCTGCGGGGAGCTTCATTTTCAGACGAACCAACCTCAGGCAACCTAACCCCACAAGAAGCCACAAAGCAGGATGTTCCCGAAGTGGGTGCAGATGGGGCTGGTTTGTCCTGTCCTGGTAGCAGCGAGGTAGCAGAGGGAAGGGCTATGATGCCTTATCGTCAGAGTCCGGAATCTTCCCATCTTTTTTCCAAAACATGAGGAATGCGGCGAACCTGCGGCCCTTGCGCCCTCGTTCGCCTCCCTCTTACAATATGCCTCGCTGCGAGGCCCCGATGCCCTTCACGCTTCCGCTCAGAAAGCCTACGAATTGCCAGTAGACTGGCACACACCAATGACTTATTCGGTAATGGAGGCACAGATGATGAGTAGGAAGGAGTATTGGACATTTCTTGCTGTGGCTGCGGTAGCGGGATTGTTGGGCGGGGCTGCGTCTGTCCATCTACTGGGCGCTCATTCTGCTATTGCAGATGACTCGTCCAAACGACCGCTGGTCATCAACGCAGAAGCATTTCAAGTGGTAGACAAAGAGGGGAAGCCTCTTGCGCATTTGGGAAAAGGAGCATCAAAAAATAAGATTTCCGTGATGCTTGGATATGAAGAGAGCAAAGCACGCGCAGTGCTGGGCACCTTGCCTGACGGATCAGCGGCTTTGGCCATTATTGGACCAGACGGGCAGAGTACCTCGCTGAGCTGGGATGCAGGTGGAGTAATGGGCCTGATGTTTTTCGACAAGAGAAACACAAGACGAATGGCCCTTACGACTGGCACCGAAGGGTCTCCTAGCCTCACGTTCTATGACAATGTTGGGAAGGTCGTTTGGAAAGCACCATAGCTTAATAAAATGGTTGGCCAATTCCTGTTCACGCCCGATCACTTTTTTTGAATGGACGGTAAACGCTATAAAACTAGCTCAACGGCGTGAGTGTGCTCTAGTGTTCGCTAAATAGCGTGTTTGTCGGCTAATCATTGAGGAGGAACGATGTTAGAACCAGGTGGATCATCGCCTTGTTGTAAGGGCAGTGGTGGGAAATTGACCACAACAAATCCCGATACACACAGGAGAGAATATGACCCCGTAAATAAGACGGGAAAATTGTTTTGCAATCTGTGCCATCACGAATACGTTGTGCACAATGTACGTACTGACTCATAGGTCGAAGGGTTCGTTGGGATCGGCCATTGACCAGCGGTTTTCATAAAAGCTTCCAGCTGCGTTCTCGCATCTCTCAGGGGCTCAACATACCAAACGCAGTATGCCTCGCCCCTTCACTCGCTGTGGCCTTGTTGGCAGACCTTTTTGAACATCCATGGGGTGGGGGCAAGCTGAAAGATGAGAGGGTGACATATGGCTGATCAGTTTTCATTCGACGTGGTGTCGGAAGTGAATATACAGGAGCTGAAGAACGCGCTGGATCAGGCGACGAAGGAGATCAAGCAGCGATTCGACTTCAAAGACTCGAAGACTGAGATCACGTTGAAGGAAAAGGAAAAAGAATTGGTCGTTGTTTCGGATGATGAGTACAAACTCAATGCGGTACAGGAAATTATCAAGGCCAAATGCGTGAAACGGGGTGTATCGCTGAAAGCGTTCACGCAGGGAGCGATCGAGCTGGCGCTGAGCGGCACGGTGCGACAAGTGGCGAAGATCCAAAGTGGCTTGGCATCGGACAAGGCCAAGGAGATCACGAAGGCGGTCAAGGATTCCAAGCTGAAAGTCCAAGCACAGATTCAGGGTGAGCAAGTGCGGGTGTTGGGCAAGAGCAAGGATGAATTGCAGTCCGCGATCGCATTCTTGAAGGGTAAGGATTTTGAGATCGATCTGCAGTTTATAAACTATCGCTAGACGGCGTGCAAACCCTCATGCGAAACCTCGTTGCGGCCCTCGTTCTTGTGGCCGCTCTCTTCGGTTGCGGTCGCAGTGACCCGATCGTCCTAATCCAACTCCATCCCCAAAATCCCAATATCATCTACGTGGCCACGAACGACTACATCTATAAGTCCCGCGATGGTGGGCGGACATGGGCGAATTTGTCCCAGGGAATGAGTTATTCTCGCGTGATCGCTATGGCGATCGATCCGGTGTATCCTGCGACAGTCTATGCGGGAACCAAGGGCGATGCCGTCTACAAGAGCCATGATGGTGGGCAGCGCTGGACCTCGATGCGTTCCGGGCTTGATGATGCGACGATAACCTCCGTGGTGAATCAGTTTCTCTTTGATCCTGCCGATGCGCAGCACATCTTTCTCGCCACGACGATGGGTGTGTTCGAAACTAGAAACGGCGGCGAACAATGGACGAAGAAGATGGAGGGCATGAAAGAGGTGTTGATGGTCGTGACGCTGGGCATGGATCCGACTAGGCCTTCCATTCTGTACGCCGGAACCAGCGGCGGGGTCTACAAGTCGATCGATCAGGCGGACCATTGGGAAAAAGTGAACAACGGACTGGTTCCTCCGGACATGCTGAAAACGTCGCGAGCGCTGAACGTCACCGCGATACTGGTTGATCCATACGAGCCCGATACCGTCTATGCTGCCACGCTCGCGGGGCTGTACAAATCAACGGATGGGGGCAACGCTTGGAAACGAATCGGAGCGTCGCTTGTCGATCAAATGATTGTTGCCATGGTGCTCGACAGAACGCGTCGAGGCGTGATCTATATCACGGGGCGGGATGGAGTGCATCGAAGCAAAGATGCCGGCTCGACATGGAAGCTGGTCAACAGCGGGTTTGTGACCACCAACATCAGAACAATTGCACAAAGTGCAACGGATTCGAACGTCTTCTATGCCGGCACAAACGGCAGCGGCCTCTATCGTAGCCAAGACGCGGGAGAGACCTGGGAGCCGATGCCGCCGGTGGGAGGAAAGTAAGGATGGACTATCGTCTCTTGCTGTTCAGGTCGGAGTCGCCAATGGAAGCACCGACTCCGTGTCGTGGAAGCGTTGAAGTTCCTTCACGATTTTGCGCGCTGTCGATTTCGAACCCAGTGCTGCTGGGCATGGAGGTGTCCTGTAGATCCGTCCCTGGCCGATGTGGGAGTAGGCTATCCTGAACATCATCTCCTCTCCGCGGGCGAAGTGACTCACCCACATTGCTATAGGGAGATACTGAGGCTCCGATGTCTGCCCCAAAGTGGGAATTCAACTTGGTGTCCTCGATGTCTCCTCCGATTCGTGAACGCAACGTCGTGTCTTGAATCTCCATGCCTGTTGGCGCTGAGGATGGCGGTCTCTTGGCTTTGAATTCTTTCTTGATCGCCTCTTCATCTTCTTGAATTTGCGCTTTAGCCCGGCCGCTGGTTTCGTAGTCGATTTCGCTGAGACGTTGCTGTGCCTCGTTCAATTCAGCCAGGCGTCCCTTGAGTCGAAACAGGTCTGCACGTGCATGTGCGACAGTTCCGACGATTTCGCTGAGCGTAAATTGTCGAGCAAACGTGCCGAGCTTCGGGCCTTGTCCAGAGCCGCCGCCCAAACCACCTGGTCCAGACCCAACACCGAATCCAGCGGAATTGAAAATGCCTTTTTGTTGTACGGCTTTGAGTATGTGGTTGGCTTCATCGATCAAATCGATGATTTCTGCAGGTCCGTTGTTGTCGGTCAAGCAGCATGAGACGAACGTCCGATAGCGATCTGAAAATTTGGAGGCTGCATTCTGCAATTCCACGATCTTTATCGGATCGCGGTCGGGGAGATCGAACCCCTGTTGGCGCGCACTCTCCTTGAAAGATTCTGCAGCCTGTTGGTCGTAGAGTGGCTCGCAACCCAAACTCTTTTTCGTTGAAATCTGTTGGTCGGGTGTCTTGTTCGAACACCAATAGATCGGTGCCGGTTGGTTGAGAGGATTATCAGGATTGAAGTCCTTCGCATCGGCCTGTTCCACACAGAGGAGCGGAATGATGAGGAACAGGAGAGGTCTCGTGTATGAGCGAACCGAACGGTATGTACACATGAAAACATTCTCTAATTGAAACCCCTTGAAGTCAACAAAACTCTACGAGTTTGATCGGTTAGGAATGTATCGGTATTGGTCGTAGGGCCAAGTGGCGTATCCTATTATAATTGAAAGGCAAATTGTCCGGAGAGGATCTGTTCCGAGTGACAATGTGTATCCATTTTCTGCGCTGATTAGCAACTTGCGCAAGTTACCGAAAAGTCAGTTGACAACCAAAAATGCGAGAGTATACTTCGCTTGACGTGGGGGAAAGTGGAATCGAGTGGGTGGCAATATTGTTCGCGAAAATTCGCATGTCTCAGTGCTTGGTCAAGAAGTATGTTTTTGGCTCATTTCTGAGCGGTCAACCACTATCTTGGATTGTACGGTGGGACACGGTGGACATGCGGAAATGCTTCTTACATCCAGCTCAACTGGAACGACGATCATAGGGCTCGACAAAGATTTTCAAGCCATTGATTTCTGTCGGCAGCGTTTGAATCGATTTGGAGACCGTATTGTGTTGCGACAAGGAAATTATCGAGACTTGAAGTGGCATCTTGCTGAAACTGGTGTCGCGGCGGTCGATGGTGTGCTTTTCGATTTTGGGATTTCATCTCCGCAGTTGGACGATCCATCGAGAGGGTTCAGCTTTCAGCGAGAAGGTCCACTCGATATGCGCATGGACCAAACGACCGGAAAAACTGCGGCCGATCTGGTGAACGGCAGCCCAGAACATGAGCTCGCGGACATAATCTTTCAGTATGGAGAGGAACGATATGCCAGGCGAATTGCTCGAGCAATCGTGCGGGAAAGGCAATGTCGCCCAGTCGAGACCACGGGAGCGCTCGTTTCCATCATCGCTCGGTCCGTGCCGGCGTCATATCGTCACGGACGGATTCATTGTGCAACGCGTACATTTCAGGCGCTTCGCATTGCGGTGAATCATGAACTGGAGTTTTTAGAGTCCTCGCTTCGAGATGCAACCGAAGTGCTCGTGTCGGGGGGAAGGATCTGCGCGATCTCCTTTCATTCTCTCGAAGATCGTATCGTCAAGCATACATTCCGGTCCCTCTCACAAGGGCCGGAAGCGACCCTTTCGATACTTACCAAGAAACCGGTCTTGCCTTCTCAGGCAGAATGTGAAGCAAATCCCCGATCGCGAAGCGCTAAATTACGAGTCGCTGAACGTCAACCGAAGACGGGGATTTTATGAAAACCCTCACCGTTTTTCTAGGACTCTGTCTCGTGTTCGTGTTTGTGTGGGAGCGCGTAGACGTGGTTCGGATCGGTTATCAAATCGAGCGATTGAAGCGTGACAAGACGGTGTTGGAACGTCAACGGGATGAGCTCCGCGTCAAGTTTTCCGCACTGAGTGCCTCTGACCGGGTCGCGAAATTGGCGACCGAAAAACTCGGTATGAGTCTGCCTCAACAAGGGCAGGTCATTATGGTTCGGTCCAGGCCAAGCGACTTCCATCCATCCGATATTGTGCCGGTTGAGCTGAAAATCGCCAAGAATTATCTTCCCAGCAGGAGGTTTTAGTGGCCGGCTCTTTTTCTCGCGGTCGTCGGTATGTCCTGTTGCTGGTGTTGCTATGTTGTTTTGGAGTGGTTCTGTTCCGATTGTTCACATTGCAAGTGTTGCAAGCGGCTGAACTCTCGGTCAAAGCGCATCGGCAGCATCAAAAGACGGTATCCCTGGAAGGGGCGCGCGGCACGATTATCGACCGACACGGCAAGCTTCTGGCCATGAATGTAGAAGTACGATCAGTATTCGGAGTCCCAAATGCGTTAGCTAATCCTCTCAAGATCGCTCAGCAGTTGTCGCCGATTCTACATGTGAAGACCGATGAGTTGGAACGCAAACTTCGACAGAACCGGAGTTTCGTGTGGTTGGCTCGAAAGTTGGATCCTGAGCAGGGACAGCAGCTCGATCGTTTGTCGCTTGATGGAATCGGGGTTGTGATGGAAGGGAGACGGTTCTACCCCAAAGGGTCGCTCCTGGCTCATGTATTGGGTTTTTCAGGAATGGACGGTGAAGGTTTGGAAGGCGTAGAGCATCGATACGAATCGTACTTGCGCGGTGAGAAGCAGATGATGGTGTTGCAGCGTGATGCCTTGGGGCGCACGGTGTTTCCCAAGGGAATGGCGGAACGGAGTCCGACACCCGGTCAAAGTCTCACGCTTACGATCGATGAGGTGATTCAGTATATTGCTGAGAGAGAGCTTGAGGACGCAGTTGGTCGCTCGCAAGCAAAGTCAGGAACAATGATTGTGCTTGATCCAAAGACGGGAGCAGTGTTGGCTATGGCGGTGAGTCCGAGATTTGATCCCAATGCCGTGTCGGCTCTTGGCCCTGATCGCTGGCGAAACAGGGCGCTTACGGATGCCTATGAGCCTGGGTCCACCATGAAGGCGATGATGGCTGCGGCAGCCATTGAGGAACGGGTGGTAAGGCCGAATACGATGGTATTCGGCGAGCATGGTCATATGACGGTCGCGAACACTGTGATTCATGATCACGAGCGACTGGGATGGGTGTCTTTTGCCCAGGTGATTCAGAAGTCCAGCAATATCGGGGCCGCAAAAACCGGTATGGCGCTGGGAGAGCAGCGGCTCTATCGCTATCTCCAGGCATTCGGTTTCGGACAGCGAACGGAGATTGACCTTCCTGGGGAGGGGGCCGGATTGGTGAGAAATCCAAGAGACTGGGGGCGTCGTTCGGTCGCGTCTATTTCCATTGGGCAAGAGATCGGTGTGACGCCGCTTCAAATGGTGTCTGCGATTGCGGCCATCGCAAACGGAGGCGTGTTGATGAAGCCTTACGTGGTTTCAGAAATACGAGATCCTGATGGGCACATCCTTAGACAGATACCGCCTCAAGTCAAGCGACGGGTCATTTCTCCGGAAACGGCCCGCAGCGTGACGAGGATTCTTGAAGGTGTCATCACGGACGGCACCGGGACCAAGGCGGCTATCCGGGGGTTCCGGGTGGCCGGGAAAACCGGTACGGCCCAAAAGATCGACCCACGAACAGGTACCTATTCAGTCTCTCGATTTATCGGGTCGTTCACCGGGTACGTCCCCGCAGACAACCCTCAGCTCGCGATGATCGTGGTGATCGATGAACCTCAAGGTGATGCGTGGGGTGGAGCTGTTGCCGCCCCCGTATTCAGTCGTGTCGGGGAACAGGTGTTAAGCTACTTAGGCGTGCCGTCGAATGCGCCTGTCACCTTGGCAATGGCTCCGCGGAAATCGTGATCGTACTTGGAAATGTCGATGACCTTGACGACTCTGCTTCAGGCGTTGGAAGGACAGGTGAGGGTTCTTGATCGTCATGGAAATTTGGACGTGTCCGTAAACGCAATCACCGATGATTCTCGAGCCGTCATGACCGACAGCCTCTTTGTAGCCGTAAAAGGCGAACGGGTCGATGGGCATGAATTTATTCCGGCGGCGCTGAGAGGGGGAATGGGCGCGTTGGTATCGCAACAGCCGGTGAGTGGGGTGTCTCTTCCGTTCATCCGCGTTGACGACTCCAGGAAGGCACTGGGTCTGCTGGGCAGCCGATTTTATGGAGAGCCCTCGTCGCATATTCGGATGATCGGCGTGACAGGGACGAACGGAAAAACTACCACGACCTATGTCTGCAAAGCGCTTCTGGAAGCCCTGTGTCACCCAGTAGGGTTGATTGGAACAGTCGTTTATCAGATCGGTGAACGTACGATGCCGGCAACGCATACGACGCCTGGCTCGCTTGAACTGCAACAGCTGCTTGCCACGATGGTCGCCGGCGGGTGCGCAACTGCAGTGATGGAAGTGTCTTCTCACGCCCTCGCGCAGGATCGCACGAGCGGATGCGAATATGACGTGGCAGTCTTTTCGAATCTGACTCAGGATCATCTCGATTTTCACGGAACCATGGAGGAGTATTTTCAGGCAAAACTGAGACTTTTTACAGGATTGAAGAGAGGGCTCAAGAAGAATAAACGGGCGATCATCAATATCGATGACCCCTATGGAAGTCGTATTGTCGAGCGGAACCCGACCCCGGTTTGGACCTATGCATTAAAGACCAAAGCGGATCTGCGTGCTGAAGCGGTGCGGTTGTCGCTTCAGGGAACCACCTTTACCGCTGCGACTCCGGTCGGAAGTTTCCCGATCGAGAGTCACCTTGTGGGCGAGCACAATGTCTACAACTTACTCGCTGCCATCGGGGTGGCGCTTCACGAAGGGGCCACACCTGCACAAATTCGTGAGGCTGCGGCGAAGGTCATTAACGTGCCGGGACGGTTCGAACGTGTGATGGCGGGCCAACCGTTTACGGTGGCCGTGGATTATGCCCATACCGAAGACGCGCTAGTCCGATTGCTGACGGCGGCACAGGCGTTGAAAACCGGACGCATCATCACGGTCTTTGGCTGCGGTGGAGACCGCGACCGAGGAAAGAGACCGAGGATGGGAGAAGCGGCCGTGCGGTACAGCGACGTCGTGATATTGACCTCGGATAATCCCAGAACCGAGGACCCCCTTTCAATTCTGGAACAAGTCGAAGTCGGAGTGGTCGAAGCGCTGCGGCAGCGGCCACATGTCCAGTACCGAAAAGTGCTTGATCGGCGGGAAGCCATTGAGGAGGCGGTGCGGGAGGCCCGTAGGGGAGATATCGTTTTGATCGCCGGCAAAGGGCACGAAGACTACCAGATCATCGGCACAACGAAGGTTCATTTCGATGATCGCGAGGTGGCGCGCAATGCCATCGAACAACTCGGAACCCGCGTCTAGCCTACAGGGGTGTAGGGGCCGATCGGTGTACGGAAGATCTCCAGATGACTCTGTTTACCGTCGAAGAATTGCGGGAAGTAGTCAGCGCGAAAGTCTTGGCCGGTGAAGGGATCGGTTGGACCAAGCTCAGTGTCCGACGAATCAGCCTGGATACTCGGTCTCTTCGACCTGGAGATCTTTTTATCGCACTGAGCGGAGATCGATTCGACGGCCACGACTTTGTGGCCACAGCGTTGTCGCGCGGGGCGGTGGGAGCGATCGTGCGTGATTCTTACGATGTGTCGGGACTTGCCTTGAAGCGTGGCTCGAAGCGGACCCAACCGGTTATCCTCGGTGTCAGCGATCCACTCTATGCCTACCAGCAGCTGGCCTCATATCACCGAAGCCGATTTCAAATTCCCGTCGTGGCGGTCACGGGAAGCAACGGCAAGACGACGACGAAGGACATGGTCGCCCATGTTATGGCCCATCGCTGGAAAATTCTCAAAACCGAAGGCAACCTGAATAATCGCGTGGGCGTCCCTCAGACGGTACTCCACCTCAACGATCGACATAAGGGAGCAGTCATCGAGATGGGAGTCGATCATCTCGGTCAGACCGCCAAGCTGTGTGAAATAGCCCGACCCACGATCGGGATCATTACAAACATCGGCCCCGACCACTTGGAGTTTTTCGGGACGATAGATGTATCAGCGCAAGCAAAGGCGGAGTTGCTCGATCTTCTTCCTCGTGATGGGACCGCAATTCTGAACGCAGATGATCCCTATTACGACTATCTTGCCGCGCGAGCTCGATGTCGTGTGGTGTCGTTCGGCCTTTCGTCAAAAGCCGACGTCCGTGCGATGGATGTGAAATCCGACGGTCGCAATGGGACGATCTTTCGGCTTCTGCTACCAGGAATGGTACGCCACGCTCTTGTTCATATTCGAGTTCAGGGTGATCACAATGTCACCAATGCTTTAACAGCTGGAGCGGTCGGTTCGGTCCTGGGATTGCCCGGTGGGGCGATCGCTCAGGGGTTGTCCCGTTTCCGGCCCGCTGCGATGCGGTCTCAGATATTGGTCGACCAGGGCGTGAAGCTGATCATCGACTGTTACAATGCCAATCCTGCCTCCATGAAAGCGGCGGTGCAATTGCTCGTACAAACGGGGGCGAAACGAAAGAAAATTGCCGTTTTGGGAGACATGCTGGAACTTGGCCCGAATGCCGATCAGATGCATGAGGAAGTCGGCGGATTCTTGGCACGCCAAGGCGTCGATCTACTCGTGGCTTGCGGCGTATTAGGGCGAAGTCTCGCCAAAGGAGCGAAATTGGCAGGACTGGATCCATCCCAGATTCTCGAAGCGCCGGACGCGCGCGCCGCCGCGACCGCCGTGAAAGCGGTCGTAAAACCTGGTGATGCCGTGCTGATCAAAGCCTCGCGTGGCATGAAATTAGAGCTGGTCGCTGACGTACTCCGAGGAGCAACACGTACGACGAAAAAGGCTTCGTAACGGTCGCCCACGCTATGCTGTATATCTGGCTCTATCCTCTCCATACAGAGTTCTCGTTTCTGAATGTTTTTCGTTATCAGAGCTTTCGCATTATTTACGCCGCTGTCACGGCGTTCCTGATCGCATTCGTACTCGCGCCGTGGGTGATATGTAAGCTTCAAGAAATCAAGCTGGGGCAACAGATACGTGACGACGGACCAAAGCGACATCTGGCCAAAAGTGGAACACCCACGATGGGCGGCATCCTCATTATCTTCGCAGTCACGCTGTCGACTTTGCTCTGGGCCGACATCTCACGTCCCCATATCTGGCTGGTTCTTGCCGCGACGCTGGGGTTTTGCGCCATTGGGTTTGTGGACGACTATCTCAAATTCATCAAGGCTCGCTCGAAAGGGCTTTCGGCATCGCAAAAGTTCACGGCTCAAATAGCCATTGCGCTCATCGTGGCGCTGATTTTGTATTCGTTGCCCGGCTACAACACGAAACTGAGTGTGCCGTTTTTTAAGAATTTCCTGCCCGACTTGGGATGGTTTTATGTTGCCTTTGCCGTACTGGTGATCGTTGGAAGTTCCAATGCCGTCAACCTCACTGATGGTCTCGATGGGCTGGCAATTGGTCCGGTGATGATTGCGGCATTGGCCTACACCGTGGTCGCCTATGTCACCGGGCACCGATTGATGTCGGAATACCTCCTGATCCCGCACATCGATGGAGCCGGAGAGCTGGCGGTCTTTACGGCAGCCATGCTCGGTTCAAGTCTTGGGTTCCTGTGGTTCAATACCTATCCGGCCTCCGTCTTTATGGGAGATGTCGGTTCGCTCCCGCTTGGAGCGGCCCTTGGGACAGTTGCGGTCATCAGCAAGCATGAATTGTTGTTGCTGATGGTCGGCGGTGTCTTCGTGATCGAGGCCGTCTCGGTCATCTTTCAGGTCGCTTCATACAAATCCAGAGGGAAGCGGATCTTTCTCATGGCTCCGATTCACCACCATTTTGAAATGAAGGGCTGGGAAGAGCCGAAAGTCGTCGTGCGCCTGTGGATCATCGCCATTTTACTTGCACTATTGAGTTTGAGCACGCTCAAGTTGAGGTAATGGGCATGGTGGAGATGGACAGCACGCAGTTGGCAGGGATTCGTGTCACTGTCGTTGGACTGGCACGGAGCGGCGTAGCCGCTGTCTGCTTATTGCAGGAAGCCGGCGCATTGGTGACGGTGGCTGACCGGAAGGATCGAGGCGAGTTGCTCAAGGTGCTTGGATCTCTGGATCAGGCGGCAACCCGCCTCGTGCTGGGCGGCGATTATGAATCGGCTCTCGAGACGGCCGAACTCGTTGTTATTAGTCCGGGAGTCCCCTATCGGTTGGAGGCGCTTGAACGTGTTCGTCGTCGAGGCGTGAAGGTCATCAGTGAACTCGATCTCGCATCGAGGTTTCTTTCCGCTCCAATTCTGGCGTTGACCGGCACCAATGGGAAGAGCACGACGGTCACGCTGATCGGGAAAATGCTGCAAGAGAGCGGAAAGCGGATATTTGTCGGCGGGAATCTGGGCACGGCGATCAGTGAGGCCGCCGTACAATCGCTACGAGCCATGAAGATGGACTGTCCATGCCCGTACGACGCGTTGGTAGTGGAAGTGTCCAGCTTCCAGCTGGAAACCGTCGAGCAGTTTCATCCATGGATTGCCGGGATTCTCAACGTGACGGTGGACCATCAAGATCGCTATGGGTCGATCCATGAATACATTGCGGCCAAAAACAGAATATTCGAGAACCAAACTCTGTCCGACTACGCCCTCTTCAATATGGATGATCCGAGAGTGGCTCCTCTGCGGCATAGCGCAAGGGCCAGCGTACTGGGTTTCACGAGGTCCCAAACATTGCCTTCCGATCTGGCAGGGGGAACCTATCTCGATCGAGATCGCATCATGACGACCATTGGAGGCCAGACTCAGGCGATCTGTGCGCGGAGCGAGGTCAAGATTATCGGCAATCACAACATCGAAAACGCCATGGTGGCTACAATCTATGCGCTCTTGAGCGGGTGCCCGCTCGATGTAATCCGTCGGGTTCTCAGAGAGTTTCCCGGATTGGAGCATGCGCTGGAGGTCGTTCGTGAGCGGCGAGGCATACGGTTTATCAACGACTCCAAGGGCACCAACGTGGATGCGACACTTAAGCGTTGGAGAGTATCGACCAACCGATTTGGCTTATCGCCGGTGGACGCGACAAGGGAGGGGATTTTTCTCGGTTGGCTCCCGCGATTCGTCGGAGAGTGAAGCGACTCATTCTGATCGGTGAAGCGGCGTCGCTGATTGCGAAGGCAGTGGAAGGCTATCAGGCGGTCGAACGGGCCGACACATTGAAGCAGGCCGTTGAGTCAGCGGCAGCAGGAGCGTGTGAAGGCGAGGTGGTGTTGCTGTCACCGGCCTGCGCGAGTTTCGACATGTTTGCCGATTATCAAGACCGAGGGCGGCAATTTAAATCTCTCGTGCAATCTTTGCCGGTGTAATCGACGGCAAGGCAGAGGAGCATTGACGCTGAAAAATGCCACAGAGATCTGCAGGAACCTTGGCGTTGCCGTGGTCCACGGTTGGTGTGCGCGCTCCGAAGCGGGTAGGGATGGATCATATCTTGCTGTTTATAGCCCTTACGCTGGCGCTGGTCGGCCTTGTGATGATCTTCAGCGCCAGTGCTGTGGTGGCCGGCCAGAAGCACCACGACTCGTGGTACTACCTGAAGCGGCAACTAACATGGCTGACGCTCGGTTTGGTGCTTTTGCATGTGGCGTCCTGGGTCGATTACATATGGTGGAAGCGTCTTGCGCTTCCTCTCCTCGGTCTTATCACTGTGTTGCTGGTGGTTGTCCTTATTCCATCGATCGGTATCGCCGCCAATGGGGCTCAGCGTTGGTTACGGCTGGGGCCTATTTTGATTCAGCCGGCCGAGATGGCGAAGTTGATCGCGGTGATCTATCTCGCTGCGTACCTCGTGAAAAAAGAAAATCGACTTCAGCATTTCTCAACCGAGCTGCTGCCGGCGTTGCTCGTCATTGGGGTCATCAGTGGGTTGGTGCTCATGGAACCAGATTTGGGGACCATTGTGGTGATCGGACTGGTGACGGCCGGCATGTTATTCCTCGGTGGAGCAAGGGTAACCCATCTGCTCAGTCTCGTACCGGTTGCGTTGGCCGCGGTGGCGGCGCTGATATGGTTATCACCCTATCGATGGCACCGACTCATCGCGTTTTTCTATCCGGAGCGGGATCCGACCGGAACGGGGTTCCAAATCAACCAATCGTTTCTCGCATTCGGCAGCGGAGGACTTTTCGGAGTCGGGTTGGGGGAAGGCAAGCAGAAACTGTTCTTTCTTCCGGAAGCCCATACCGATTTTGTGCTGGCACTCGTCGGCGAGGAGCTCGGATTCGTTGGAGCGGGGGTCATCGTTCTTTTTTTCGCGCTCTTTGTGATCCGGGGGTTTCAGATCTCCACCAGAGCGCGAATTCCCTTCGGCCGCTACCTGGGAATCGGCATCACGACGCTGATCGGCATCCAGGCGCTGATCAATGCCTGTGTTGTGACCGGATTGTTGCCGACCAAAGGTCTCACATTACCGTTCGTCAGTTATGGTGGATCTTCCTTGGTGATCAACCTGATCGGAGTAGGGATTTTGCTGAACATCTCGCGGGATCGTCAGGCTGGACGAGAAGAGACGAGACAGCAGACTGGACGTGGATGGGCGAGTCGACAATGACGATTGTGATTGCGGCGGGTGGGACCGGTGGGCACCTCTATCCGGCTGTCGCGCTGGCTCGAGACTTTCTGCACCGCGATCCTTCCACGAACATTCTCTTTGTCGGAACGGTGCGCGGGATCGAGTCCAGGGTACTCGCGCATGAAGGATTCGAGTTGGCGTTGATCACCGCGAAGCCGGTCATGGGAAAGGGACTGCTGGATGTCTTAAAGGGAGTGCTTTCCGTGCCAATTGGGATCCAACAATCATTAGATATTCTGAAGCGGCGGCAGGCCGATTTAGTCATCGGAGTAGGTGGCTATACGAGTCCGACCATGTTGGTCGCTGCTGCCGTGAAAGGAATTGCCCGCGTGATTTTGGAACCAAATGCCCTTCCCGGATTGGCCAACAAAGTCGTCGCTCCCTTTGCGCAGAGGATTTTTTTGGCATTTGAGTCAGCCGGGACGTTCTTTGACCGACGAAAGGTTCGCGTCGTCGGGACACCGATCCGACAAGAGTTCTTGGTGCAACCGACCGACAACGCGTCCACCAAGCAAGAAGGCCGGCACCTGCTGATTTTCGGCGGAAGCCAGGGGGCTAGGGCCATCAACAGCGCGGTGTTGGAAGGGTTGCCCCTCCTGAGCCAACGTCTTCCAGGCCTGACCATCACGCACCAAACCGGAGAGGGAGATTTTGAGCGAGTCAGAGATGTGTACCGAACGCTGAATATGCAAGCCAAGGTCGTGCCTTTTCTCTACGATATGCCTGCCGTTCTTAGGACGGCTGATCTGGTGGTGGCTCGTGCCGGTGCGATGACGATTGCCGAACTGACGGCCTGTGGGAAAGCCGCGATTCTGATTCCGCTGCCGACGGCCATCTATGATCACCAGATGAAGAATGCGCGGGCGATGGAAGCGGCAGGGGGCGCCGTTGTTCTTCCGCAGGCAGATCTCACCAGAGTGAAACTGGGTGAAATGATCGAAGCTGCCTTATCGGATCCGGAGCGGCTGGAGAAGATGCAGCGGAAGAGTTTGGAGATGAGACGAATCGATGCCGGTGAAGTGATCGTCGGTGAATGTTACGCGCTCATGGGAGTGACGCATGACATCAACCAATCTACTGGAGCGACCGGAGAGTAGCGGTGTTGGGGAACGGAGGAATCGCTCACAGACTTCTGCAGGGCGACAAAGGCTACGCCGTATGACGCTCTTTCGTAAGATACAACAGATTCATCTCGTCGGAATCGGTGGAGCCGGTATGAGCGGCATCGCAGAAGTTCTACTTACGATGGGATACAAAGTGACCGGTTCGGATCTGCACGCTTCAGAGACGACGAAACGACTGGAAGAACTCGGTGGGAACGTGTTCATCGGTCATCAGGAGTCCAATGTGGGAGACGCGCAAGTTGTGGTCATCTCTTCCGCCGTGGCGGCGAGTAACCCCGAAGTTGTGGCGGCGAAGGCGAAGCAGATTCCGGTGATTCCTCGGGCGGAGATGTTGGCGGAATTGATGCGTCTGAAGTTTGGAGTGGCCATCGCCGGCGCTCATGGAAAGACCACCACAACGTCGATGGTCGCGAACGTGTTGGCGGAAGGTGGCCTCGACCCCACGATGGTGATTGGAGGTAAGGTCAATGCTTTGGGCAGTCACGCGCGACTTGGACGAGGCGACTTGCTTGTGGCGGAGGCAGACGAAAGCGATGGATCGTTTCTTCGTCTCTCGCCGACCATCGTGGCGGTGACAAATTTGGACCGTGAGCACCTTGACCACTATGGGTCGATGGAGCGCATCAACGAAAGCTTCTTGGAGTTCATCAACAAAATCCCATTTTATGGGTTGGCGGTATTGTGTGCCGATGACGATCATCTGGCTAGGTTGTTCCCTCGCCTGGTCAAGCGGTATCACACCTACGGGCTTCGCGATTGCGACGGGATGGCGCCTGATTTTAAAGCAACCGACATCAGTCTGAGGCAATGGGGTGCCGAATTCCTGACACATTTCCGCGGAAGGAATCTTGGCCCCTTCCGATTGGCCGTGCCGGGCATGCACAACGTTTCAAATGCGTTGGTGGCCATTGCCATCGGCCTTGAGCTGGAAATTCCTGTGGACCTGATTCGCAAAGGGTTGGCGGCCTTCACGGGAGTCGAACGGAGGTTTCATTTGCGAGGTGAAGCCGGCGGTATCATGGTGGTCGACGACTATGGCCACCATCCCACCGAGGTGAAAGCGACACTTGCTGCCGCCAAGCAGGGCTGGGATCGTCGATTAGTGGTTCTTTTCCAGCCGCATCGATACAGCCGGACGAGGGATTGCATCGGAGAGTTCGCGCATGCCTTCGATCACGCCGATGTGCTGTTCACGACGGAAATATATCCGGCCGGGGAGTCGCCGATAGCGGGTGTTTCCGGCGCCGCCCTTGCTGAGACGATCAAGTCGGCGGGCCATCCATCGGTGACCTTCATCGAGCGCAAGGAAATGTTACCGGATCTGGTAGTGCCTCATTTAATAGCGGGCGACCTGGTCCTCACGTTGGGCGCGGGTGATATCTGGAAGGCTGGAACCGGGATTCTTGCCCGGCTTGAGTCTGCTTGATGGCTCATGACGCATCGAGTGCAAACGGATGGGACGAATGCAGGACCATTGCGGACACAGCGCAGATTGGAGTCTGCTGTGACGGGCATTCGCGGAGTGGTTCGCTTCAATGCACCACTGAAAGAGTACACGTCGTTCCACATCGGTGGTCCGGCCGATGTGTTGGTGGAGCCGGCTGACGTGGAGGATGTCGTCCGTCTTGCCACGCAGACGCGCGAACAGAAACTTCCGATCTTTGTATTGGGTGGCACCAACCTCCTCGTTCGGGACAAAGGAATTCGAGGTGTGGTGGTCAGTCTGGCAAAATTGCGGGCAATCAAAGAAGAACCAGGATCCGTGTTGTATGCCGAAGGCGGCGTCGGCATGCCGACGCTGATCGGCTATGCTATCCGCCGGTCTTTGTCCGGATTGGAGTGGGCGTCCGGCATTCCCGGCACTGTCGCGGGTTGTGTCGTGATGAATGCAGGAACACGGCTCGGTGAAATGAAAGACTCGGTGAAGGCCGTCCGGATCGTGTCGCCGAAAGGCGCACTGATTGACTGTCCGGCAGAAGCAATCGAGTTTCGATATCGTCGGGCGATGTTGCCGTCGGGTGTTATGGTCGGAGTATGGCTGCAGCTGAGGCAGGGAGTGCGGTCGGACATCGAAAAGGTCGTGAAAGATTATCTTCATTACCGCCGTGAGACGCAGCCGCTCGCGCTGCCGAGCGCCGGCTGTGTGTTCAAGAATCCACTGAATGATTCGGCAGGGAGAGTCGTCGAGGCGGCAGGACTCAAAGGAACATCGGTCGGTGATGCGCTGGTTTCAACCAAGCATGCCAATTTTATCGTGAATCAAGGGCATGCCAGTGCCGCCGACGTGCTCTTGCTGATCAAGAAAGTGCGCGCTCGAATCGCCCAACAGACGGGGATCAAATTGGAGCTGGAATTGAAAGTTGTGGGTGAAGCGTAAAGAAAGGGAATAGTTGTAACAATGGGTCGTATAACAAATGCCCGGATCGGCGTGCTCATGGGAGGACGCTCTTCAGAGCGGGATATTTCGCTGAAGACCGGTCAGGCAGTTCATCAGGCACTCATCCGTCGAGGATACGATGCGGTGGCCATCGACGTCACCGATCGTCTGCATCGAGATTTGGAAGATCAGAAGGTCGCCATCGCCTTTCTCTCGCTGCATGGACCGGGTGGTGAGGATGGAACCGTCCAGGGATTTCTCGAGACATTGGGAGTCCCTTACACCGGGTCCGGTGTACGCGCGAGTGCCGTAGGAATGCATAAGGCGGTTACAAAAACGTTATTGGCCGCACATGGTATTCCACTCCCGGCTGGAACCGTTGTGCGGGAGTGCGACAGGCCGTCATTGGCGAAGGTCCTAAGACAGACAAAACTGAAATTGCCGATTGTCGTCAAACCGGTTTCGCAGGGATCCACGATCGGAGTCACTGTCGTGCGTCGAGCCGGCCAATGGAGTGAGGCTCTCGACTTGGCCCATCGCTATGACTCAGAAGTGATGGTTGAGAGCTATATTCCCGGACATGAGGCGACCGTGTCCATTCTGGGAACCGCTGCGGAAGGTCCGAAAGTACTTCCGGCCATTGAGATCGTGGCGCCCGAAGGTTTTTACGACTTCTCGGCAAAATATCAGAAGGGTAAGACCCAGTATCTCTGTCCCGCTCCGCTCCCTCCCAAGGTCGTTCACCACATCAGTGAGTTGACCAGACGAACCTACGAGGCGTTGGGGTGCGAGGGAGCCGCTCGCGTGGATTTTCGTATCACTCCGAGAGGTCGGCCCTATGTCCTAGAAATCAATACGGTTCCCGGCATGACGGAGACGAGTCTTTTGCCGATGGCCGCAGCTCAAGTGGGCATGGCGTATGACGACTTAGTCGAACAGATTCTGCAGTCGGCGCTTGATCGCGCGAGTCGCTTTGCACGGGTCATCACAAAGGAGTGAGTGTGATGCGATTCTTGGGAAGAAGGCGGCGATCCCCTCCGGTGGGGCCACGAAAGAATCAGTGGAATGATCCGCAAGGAGAGAGGGCGGCCAAGGAAGCTAGCCGGGTAAAAACAGGCAGACGAAAGGCCCTTGCTCGATGGGCCAGCGTGATGACCGGGATGATGCTCGTGGCATGGCTCATCGTGATGGGTGTGAAATATTCCGGCCCTGCGCTCCAAATGTTGCTGGAGATCAAGACCATCACGGTCGAAGGAGTTCACCACATCGATAAACAGAAAGTGCTCGATCTAGCAAAGGTGAAATCTGGTACTGGACTCCACCATATTGTCACGAGAGTGATTAAGGAGCAGGTGGAATCTCATCCGTGGGTCAAAGAGGTCGAAGTGACCCGTGTGCCGTTTCATGAGTTACGTATATCCCTCGTCGAACGAATGCCTGCCGCCGTCATTCGTGCCGATTCCCAAAACTTTCTGACTGATGCGGAAGGACATGTGCTTACTAGGCTCGGTCAGACCGATGATGACACCTTGCCTCTCGTGATGGGTATCGATGCCAAGGCCTTGTTGGAAGGGAACCAATCGGTGAGGCAGGTCATCGCGTCGGGCATTGAGCTTGCACAATTAGTCGGACAGACGTTCGAAGGTCGTCTGCAAGTGAACGTCGAAAATCCGTCAAACCTCGTCGCACTCGTACAAGGAGTGCGATTCCAGTTCGGGGAAGAAGCGGTCGGAGAGCAGTGGGAACGGTTCCGACGTGTCAAACCGACATTAAGAACTCTGAACTTTGACGGTCATGGCCGTAGAGCGAGCGAAGTGGACCTCCGGTACGAAAATCGAATCGTCGTACGGGAAGGGGGGTGATTGTGGTGTCGAAGCGGGATCAAATTCTGGTCGGACTCGACATCGGAACCACGAAGATTTGCGCGATCGTGGCGGAGATGACCGACGCCGGAGGGCTCAGCATTATCGGTGTTGGATCATGCCCTTCCCGCGGCCTACGTAAAGGAGTCGTTGTTGATATCGAAAGCACCGTCGAGTCCATCAAGAAAGCGGTCGAAGAAGCGGAGTTGATGGCGGCGGTCCAGATCAACTCGGTCTACACCGGTATTGCTGGGAGTCACATTTCTGCTGAAAACTGCAAGGGCGTCGTGGCGTTGAAACGGGCGGAGGTGACTCGCGAAGATATCCATCGGGCCATCGAAAGCGCGCGCACTCTCGCCGTGATCCCCCATGAACGCAGGATTCTTCACGTGTTGCCGCGAGAGTTTATGGTGGACGGACAGGAGGGAGTTCGAGAACCCTTGGGGCTGTCGGGTAATCGTTTGGAAGTCAATGTACACGTCATCACCGGCGCGGTGACCTCCGCACAGAACATCGTGAAGAGTGTGAATCGAGCGGGACTCGACGTTGTGGACATCATTCTCCAGCCGCTGGCGTCCAGCGAAGCGGTGTTGAGCCAAGAGGAACGCGATCTCGGTGTGGCGATGGTAGACTTGGGAGGAGGAACGACGGACCTGGCTATTTTTCTGGACGGCAGCATCCGGCACTCAGCGGTCCTTCCTATCGGTGGACAAAACTTGACAAAGGATTTGGCCATCGGCCTTCTCACCTCACAGACCGAGGCTGAGAAAATCAAGACTCAGCATGGCGTTGCGCGGACTGAGTTGGTGACCGGACATCAGGTCGTCGAAGTGCCGTCGGTTGGAGATCGGCCGGCTCGGACATTTTCCAGGCGGGATATTGCCGAGATCCTGGAGCCGCGTGTTGATGAGATGTTTGAGCTTGTCCGAAGAGAAATTGTGCGCGCGGGCTATGAAGGGATGCTGGGGGCCGGTGTCGTGCTTACCGGCGGCACGTCCTTATTGGACGGCATGCCTGATACTGCTGAGAAGATTTTAAACTTGCCGGCACGTCGAGGCATACCTGCCGGAGTCGGAGGATTGCGCGATATTGTCGGCCATCCTAGTCATTCGACCGGGGTCGGTCTATTGCTACACGGCCGGCGACATGTTGATGAACTAGAAACAGCTGGGCTTCGCAATGGGGGAACTTGGGACAAAATGCGTAGGTGGACGAAGCGGGTGTTGGAGGTCTTTTAACCTTTAAACCCTTGCGGACGGCAGATGGTCGTCGTGCGAGGCGATGTGAGGAGGTGCCCCAATGTTCTCATTTCAGGAAGATCTACTGTCGCCGGTCCGCATCAAGGTGATCGGAATCGGCGGAGGCGGGTGCAATGCGATCAATACGATGA
>Ga0134126_10001362_pt1 | contig 31016 bp, 27 predicted proteins | sample KB31752_FD_96881 | JGI IMG/M metagenome (GOLD analysis project Ga0134126, IMG submission 96881) | Terrestrial soil microbial communities with excess Nitrogen fertilizer from Kellogg Biological Station, Michigan, USA - KB3-175-2 | ecosystem: Environmental > Terrestrial > Soil > Unclassified ... | reverse complement strand
TGACATTCTGTCGCAATCCGATATACCAGTGGTTGATGACTCGGGCCAGCAAGTGGGCGTCCTGTTGAACGCAGAACAAGCAGTTTGCGAGGCCCTCAGGCGCGCCGGAGGCGCTTGCCCGCCAGACTAAACTACTACCCAACAATTCTGATCACGGACAAATACAGTACGCGATTTCTCCGCAAGATATTCTTTCCCGCCTCGTTCTACCTCCGAGTTAGGTTCTACTTCTAACGTCTCAATGTTCCCTGGGGCGTCTCCCCAGACCTTTCAAGGGGTTTCAGCGAGCAGGCTCCCCGTTAAGGATTTTTCACTCAGTTTTGGGTGCTGGAGGCGGTGTATCTGGCAGCGTGAGGATCACCACCGTCTGGACAAATTTAGGAGACAAGACAATGAAGAAACAAGCGTTTGTTCTAACACTCGGGGTAGTAATGGTTGCGGTGATGGTTTCGTTGGGAGTGCTAATGACGGCCCGGGGCCAATGGCATGCGTCTAGTGGCGGTGGTGGAACCGGACAGGGAGAGGCCGGCGACTATAAGCTTTCGGGACCCTACACTCACAAGAACCTCTCAATCTTCCTGGTCCACGGAAAAAGTGTGATTAAGGGGAAGTCGTTTCTAACCTTGCAGGAGGCGCTGGTGCAGAAGAAGGTCGTAGTTTACGAGACACGCAGCGTTAACGAGCTTTCGATACAAAACTTTTCAGATGAAGATGTCTTCGTGCAATCCGGCGACATCGTGAAAGGCGGCCAACAGGATCGCATGATTGGAGTCGATCTGATTGTACCGCCGCGCTCGGGCAAGTTGCCGATTTCAGCGTTTTGCGTCGAGCACGGCAGATGGAGTGGGCGCGGGAACGAACGCGTCACGGTTTTCAGCAGTTCAGCTGACGCCGCCGCGACGAAGGAAATCAGGCTTGCGGCTAAACGATCAACTTCGCAAGGGGAGGTTTGGCAGAGTGTGACAGTGGCCCAGGATAAACTGAGTCGCAATGTCGGCTCGCGTGTTAACTCTTCAGTGTCGGAATCGAGCTTGCAGCTTGCCGTGGAAAACAACAAGGTTCAGGAAACTGCCGACAGTTACGTCAAGGCCCTTTCCAGTATTGCCAACCGCAGCGACGATGTAATCGGTTATGTATTCGCGATCAACGGCAAGGTGAATAGCGCGGACATCTACGGTTCAAACGTGCTGTTCAAAAAGCTCTGGCCCAAACTGCTCAAGGCAAATGCAATCGAGGCCATTGCTGAATTGCAACCGGGCAAGTTCAAGCCGGCCTCGGCCGATAGTGTGCAGGGATTTCTTTCTGACTCGGAAAAGGCGAAAGGCTCAGATAAGGACGTTAACGCACGCGTGAACCTGATGACTCGCGAAGACAGTGAAAATATTTTCTTTGAGACTCGCGACAAGAAAGAAAACGGGGCGTGGATTCACCGAAATTACATTAAGAAGAACTAGGGGGAAAAAGCGGAAACAGGGGGAAGAGGGGAAAGGGGAATCAGTAAAGGGTAAAGCGAATACCCTTTGACCCCTTTCTCCTTTTCCTTTTAATTCTTAATGGACGAGCTTCGTCGAATAAAGCACTCCATACATCTCATCCTGGTGCTGCTTGAAACCAGTGCCGTTGCTCGACACCATGACGTTTACAAATTGCAGTTGTCCGTTGTATTTCCGATAGGCCAGCCATTGCAGGCGCCTGAAGTCATCCGGCTTCTCAGGATCTATTTCGCGGAACTCGACGCCCTTGAGTCCGTCAATCTCCAGCCACTTCACTTCATCCACCTCGCCATTCTTTGCACGTGTCTTGGCGCCATCGTAGTAAGCCTTGATGCTGATGTCGGCGGGGAAGCTTTCATCCATCGGAGAGATGCTCACGATCAAGTTCGCAGCTTCCGAGCCGCCCGGTGAACGCCACGTTAGCATCTTCGCTTCGTTCTCGGTCTCAGTCCACTTGGGCGGGACTGTCCAGGACATTCCCTGCCGGTCCCACTTGATGGTCTGGCCGCCCGCGAGGGCTGCAGTTTGCGCTCCAGTTGGCGTTGCCTTCTCGGCCTGGATATCGCTGTCTCCTTTGCTCGAGCCGCCGGAATTGCTCGACGGTTTCAGTTTATTGGTCAGATTGCAAAGCGAGAGGGCAAAGCCGAGTACAAGCAAAACGGGAAGATGTTTCATGTTTCCACTCACAAGAAGAAGACTGTAAGAGCACTGCGCTTCTATTCCAAAAAGGGGTGTTAAGTCAAATGCGTGACGCCGCCCCACTCAAGCGATTTGCTGGGACCGCGGGCGTCCCGCCCGCATCATGTAGCCATAAGATCAGGATTACAAATCTTATTCAAGTTAGACTCTCTGGCTTCAAAGAGAGCGGGCGGGACGCCCGCGGTCCCAGCAAATCGCTGGAGTGGTCCGGCAAATCACTTGACCGGTGCCAGCAATCATTTGACGCTCTGTGTTACAAACTTCACCTGCGCGTGTTATCCTACGACTTCCCTCCAAACAACCCCCTTTTATTTACCGAGCCCCGGTGCTCTTATTCTTCGGAGAAACTTATGAATACCGCTGCCCGCAAGACTGTTCGCACTGCTCGAATCAACTCGAGATTTTCAACACTATCCGGCTTAAATACCGTTTTGCTGATCAGCCTGCTTTGTCTCGCTTCAAGTGCTTGCCAGCGGTCTGACACAAGCACAAACACGAATCTGACGACAAACGCCAACAGCTCTGCAATCGCGCTAGCCAGTCCTACCGCATCGCCAACGCCGACAAGCGCTGCGCGAGAGCCGGAAAAGTATCGGGCGGTCCTGGTCTTCAGCGCGGAAACTGAGGGCGGGCAGAAGACAGTCGGCATTCCGACGCTGTCTGTAGAAGTCGCACGCAACGCAGCTGATCGCCGCGTATCTTTTAAACTGCCGGACGGTTCCGATTTGATTTACCTGGAACAGGGTGACAAGCACATCGTGATCGCACCTGCCCGCAAGCAGTATGCGGAGCTGACTCAGGAAGCGACCGGCTTCCAATTGCAAAAACTCATGACGCCAGGCCAGATCGTTTCCTATCTGGAGCGACTGAAAGGCGTGGAACGCGTGGGCGACGACACGATAAACGGTAGGCAGGCAGATAAGTATCGTTATGCGACCACCACTAACACTTCAACCTCCGCCGGCCAGGTTAAGAGCGAAGCCTTCTTCTATGTCGATAAAGAAACCGGCCTGCCGCTCAGAGCCCAACTGGAATCGGAAGCCAGCGGAAACGTACAGGGTGTGAAAGGCGCGACGGTTGTTGCCGAGATGCGCGACATCAGCACCACTGTCGACGACTCGCTGTTTCAGGTGCCGGCTGACTTTAGTAAAGTTCCAGCGGAACAGGTACGCCAGCAGATCGATTCGTTCACCAGGACCGTGATGGCGCTTGGCAAATTAGTGCTGAGTAATATGAACGCGCCCGCACCGTCGCCAAACTCGTCGCCTACCGCCTCGCCGGCGCAGTAATTGCTAAGGGAGAATACGGATGAAATATCTACTGCTTCTCGTTCTCGGTCTCGTCATCGGCGCAGCTGCCGCCATCTACTTTCTTGGCGTGCCGGGTGCGAAAGCCATTCCGGGCGCGCGTGTTCAAGCTCCGGCTACAAGCGGCGATCCGCCGGGAACTGTCATCGTTTCGCTCAGCGACAGTTTCTTAAACGAAATGTTGGGAACGATCTTTCGCGACCTGGGGGCGCCTTCGTTCAAGCTTGCTGAGATCGTTGATCCCACGCAGGGCACCGCCAATGTTCAGGTGGCATTCCAGGGCGGCTGCGGAAACACTTTGACGCTTGCTACGGAAGGCAGCAACGTGAAGACAGCCGTGAACTTTGCCGACGGCAAAATTTCGGCGCCGCTTGTCTTCAGTGGCAGCTATAACTTGCTGGGGAACTGCACGCAGTTTAAGGGCTGGGCGCAAACCACAATCCAGCTTTCATTTGATCAGCCAAATCAGACGCTTTATGGACAACTGAACGTTGATGGGGTCAATCTTGAAGGCGTGAATCCATTTGCCAATAATTTCGTGACTGTCTTTGTTCGCAGTGCCATCGACAGCAAAGTTAATCCAATCCAATTTTTGCGTCCGCAGCAATTGCAGTTGTTGATTCCGGTGCAGGCGAGCAATGGCTCAGTGAAGGCCCAGGTGAAAGATGTGCGCTCCGAAGTGCAGGATGGTGCACTGCGTTTGCACATCACGTATGAGTTCAACGGCGCCAAAGCACAACAACAACCGCAGGGGTAATACCGTTCAAGCGATTTGCTGGGACCGCGGGCGCCCCGCCCGCAAACGCGCCGAAGGCGCGCAGTCTTTCAGAGGCAGCTCCAAATGCATTTTCGCGCTTCGCGCTCATTTGCGGACGGGACGCCCGCGGTTCCAGCAAATCGCTTGACCGCTTCCCCAGCCGTCCTTTTCACGGAGTGTCTGCGGTCGCTTCTTCGGCCAGAGCGCGCTGCCGGTCAAAGTGATCCACGATCTCCTCGGCAGTCTTCTTTCCAACAAATGGGGTCAACTCGGAAACCGCCGCCGCCGCGATGCGATGAATCGAACCAAAGTGTCTCAGCAAACGTCCCTTGCGTTTTTCGCCGACGCCCGGAATCGCCGACAGTTCAGAAGTGAAGTCACGCAGTTCGCGGCGCTTGCGATGGTAGGTCAACGCATAGCGATGCGTTTCATCGCGGATCATTTGCAGCAGGCGAAGAATTAGTGAATGCGGATCGAGATAGATTGGTTCGTGTTCGCGTCCCTTCACAAGCAGGTACGAAACCTGATTGTGCTTAAACGGAGGCTTCACCACACCAACCATCGGCACGGCTTCCAGATCAAGTTCACGCATCGCGTCTCCGGCAGCATTGAGTTGGGGCTTGCCGCCGTCAATCATGATCAAATCCGGCAAAGGTTTGCCCTCGTCCAACAACCGGCGATAGCGCCGCACCACCGCCTCGCGCATTGACGCGACATCATTCGCGCCCTCCACGGTCTTGATGCGAAACTTGCGATATTCGGAGCGGTTCATCTTGCCGTTGTCGCAGACCACCATACCTGCGACATTCTCCGCGCCCTGAATGTGCGAAATATCAAACGACTCGATCCGTGCCGGAAAGCGCCGCAGCTCCAGAGTCTCCTGCAGCTCTTCCAGCACGAGTTTCATGTCCGGCTGCAGGATCCGGAAGCGCTGCTCGAATGCCAGCTTCGCGTTCTTCTCGCCCAGGTCGATCATGTCGCGCTTCTCACCGCGCTGGCTGTGATGAATACGAACGCGCCGGCCTTTGCGCGCCGTCAAGGCTTTCTCCAACAGTTCGCGATCCTCGAAGTCTACCGGGACATGAATCTCCTTCGGCACATAGTCTGTCGCGTAGTATTGCGCCAACACTTCACCGAGGAATGAAGCCGGATCGAAATCGTCTTCAGATAAATCCTCCCAAAAGAATTCACGACGGCCGACTATGTTTCCCTCGCGCATGGTGAAAAGTTGCAGCGCGAGTCGCGGTCCCTCGCGGTAGTAAGCGAAGATGTCAACGTCGCGATCGGCCGCAGTGGCCATCTTCTGCTGTTCCGAAAGTTTGACTACGGTCTTGCGCAGATCGCGATACTTGGCCGCCATCTCATAACGCAACTCTCCCGATGCCTGACCCATGCGCTCCTCGAGCGTGTCAGCGAGCTCTGTGTTTCGTCCTTCCAACAACAGCCGCACGTCGCGCACCGCTTCCTGATATTGTTCCGGCGTGCACAGTCCTTTGACGCACGGTCCGAGGCAACGCTTGATGTGATACTCCAGGCAGGGTCGCGGCGCTTTGCCGTTGATTTCAATGTCACAGGTGCGCAGCTGAAAGGTTCTGTTGATGACGTCGATCGTCCGCCGCGCCATGCTGGCAGGCAGAAACGGTCCGAAGTAGAGCGCACCGTCTTTTTGAATGCGCCGGGTGATGACCGCTTTGGGAAAGGGCTCGTTGATCGTAAGTTTCAGATGAGGATAAGACTTGTCGTCTTTTAGATTGACGTTGTAACGAGGCTTATGTTTTTTGGTAAGGGTTGCTTCGAGAATCAACGCTTCGACTTCGTTGTCAGTAACAATGACCTCGACGTCGGCAATCTGTCTGACCAGCGCGTCGGTCTTGCGATCGAAAGGCCGCGCCTCTCGGAAATACGATTGCACCCGGCTACGCAGGCGCTTAGCCTTGCCGATATAGATTATTTTGCCGGCGCTATCCTTGTAGAGATAGACGCCGGCAGAAACTGGAATTTCCTTGAGCTTTTCGGCTAATGTCACTGCTTTAGACGCTCTGAGATGAAACCTAACCTGTGACTACTATTCTAACTGACATGATAATTGGACGACTAACGAAGGTCGCAGGTTTGCAGAACCGCGAGCGGTAGCGAGCGGATGGTACAGTCGACTCGCCTTTGCGTCATGGACTTGAACTTGTAAGAGAACTCAGGCAGCTTGAGGGCCAGCATCCACTCGCTACCGCTCGCGGTTCTGCAACTTGCCCGCATTCGAGAACATGAACTTTCCTTTCACACTTCCTACTCAGCGCCAGTTCGACGCCGTCGGCTTCGGTCTCAATGCTGTAGATCATTTGATCGTCGTTCCCGAGTATCCGGCCTTCGATACCAAGATCCGTCTCCTCGAACACAAACAAACCACCGGCGGACAAACGGCAACAACAATGGTCGCGTTGCAGCGCCTGGGTTTGAAGACAGCGTATGCCGGCAGATTCGGTTCGGATGCTGAAGGGCAGTTTGGTTTTGAGTCTTTGAAATCAGAAGGCGTCAACAGCGAATTCGCGGAAGTTGTCGCCGGGGCACGCAACCAACTCGCCTTCATCATCGTCGATGGGCGCAGCGGTGAGCGCACAATAATCTGGGACAGAGATGAACGATTGTCTTACCGCACCGAGGAAGCGCCGATCGCTCTAGCTTCGCGTGGACGAATCCTGCATCTCGATGCGCACGATCCGCCGGCTGGTGCGCGCATGGCACGAGCGGCTCGCGCCGCGGGCACCATTGTGACCGCGGATGTGGACAATATTTATGAAGGGCTGCCGGAACTACTGCCGCTGATCGATGTGCTAATAAGTTCGCGAGAGTTCCCCCATCGGCTGACAGGCATCAAGGACCAGCGCGCGTCCTTAGTCCAATTGAAAGCTCGGTACGGGTGTGGAATCGTAGGCATGACCAGAGGGCGAGAAGGCGCGACCATTTATTGCGAAGGCCAGTTTGTCGATTCGCCGGCGTTCGCAGTCCCCGGCGGTTGCCGTGATACTACCGGGTCCGGCGACGCCTTTCACGGCGGGTTTCTCTTCGGACTGTTGAGCGGCGAAGACGTTGAGACCAGCCTGCAGTTTGCGAACGCAGTAGCGGCGTTGAAGTGTCGTGACCTGGGAGCGCGCACTGCGTTGCCGGATAGACATTCGTTGATGGAGTTCCTAGTATCCGAGTGAAGAAATCAAGGAGACTTTAGTGGACAACCTACTCCTGCCAGTTCTCTTAGGCACGAATCGAAAAGATCGAAACAGCATACACCCGGCCAGGTGGTTGGTTGGCGAGATGCAGAAGCGGCCGGAAATTGAAACCAGGCTGTTTGATGTGAGCGAGTTCGCACTGCCACACGATGACTATGGCCAGGGGCTTAAAGATCTTTTTCCCGAATGGCGCGACACGATCATTAAGGCCGATGGACTGGTTATTGTCACTCCGGAATACAACCACGGTTATCCAGGTATATTGAAGGCCGTCCTCGATTTACTGCTGCGGGAATACATACACAAGGCAGTCGCGTTTGTCGGCGTTTCGGCGGGGCCCTGGGGAGGCACGCGTGTGATCGAGGCAATGGTGCCAATGGTCCGTGAGCTGGGCCTGGCGGTTACATTTTCAGATCTGAATTTTCCCAAAGTACAAAACACTTTTGACGCTGAAGGGAAACTCCTCGATCAGGCGTTTGAGAAACGGGCGCAGGATTTTCTTGATGAACTTGTCTGGATGAGCCGTACTTTGAAGTGGGGACGTGAAAACGTGCCGTCGAAGTTTCACCAAACGGTAAGCTGATAAAAACTGTTTTCGCGCTTCGCGCTCATTTGCGGGCGAGGGCGCCCGCGGTCCCAGAACTTCGCTTGACTCATGCTCCTGCCGGCGCAGCTGCTGCCAGGTTTTTGCGAAATAAATCGAGCACGCGACGCCACGCATCGGCTGCCGCCTCGCGATCGTAAACCTGAGGCCGGGTGTCATTGAAGAATGCGTGATCGGCGTCGTAGCTGACGACCTCCACCGGCAAGTCATACTTCCGCGCTGCTTCAATTAGTCCGTTTACTTTCTGGGGATTGATCCAGGCGTCGAGCTTACCGGCGATGAAGAGCGTGGGTACCTTCAAGTTTTTCAAAACGTCTTCTGCCGGAATGTCGCCATAGAAGGGCGCGGCGGCGGCAAGTTCACTAATCTCGCAAGCCGCGCGCAGGGCAAAGGTCCCGCCCATGCAAAAACCGGTGATGCCAAACTTCTGCACATTATGGGTCCGCTTGGTTTCGTCGATTGCGGCTTGAATTATTCCCAGGCCGTCTTCGATCGCCAGAGCCTGCATAAGTTGGGCGGCTTCGGTAGCGTCTTTGGCTAACTTTCCCCGGAATAGATCCGGCGCCACACAGATGTAGCCCTCGTTCGCGTAACGGCCGGCGATATCGCGAATGTGGTCGTTAATGCCCCACCATTCCTGAATGAGCAATACGACAGCCGCTGCATCGCCATCCGGGTGAGCAACGTACGCAGTCGTGGCGCCGTTGGCTGGGTCCAGGTTGAGTGTTTCGGTTTTCATGGCCGCTCCTCACGATCGAAGTCATATTTGCGTACCGCAATTATAGTCCAACTCCATGGAGTGCGGTGACCTGTCACCGCTTTGGCCTTCGGCGGCTTGCCGCCGAGATCCGGGAATAGATCGCTGCTAAGCGTGGTCGCGACAGGTCGCGACCGACCATAGCGGTAACAGGTCACCGCACTCCAAAGAGAGGCGCGCCCTTACAGTTTGTCGGAGCAAGTGATATAAAACTGACGCTCTGCAAAACATCTTCCGCGACTATTAGATAAAAATAATATGAAAGCTTTCGCTGCCTTTCTCGTTGCCATCGTTTTCGCTCTTGAGTTTTCACCGGCGCCGGCGAAAGTGCCACCGGCGGATTTAGTTTTCAAAAACGGCAATATCTACACCGTCAACGCCAGGCAACCGAGTGCCGAAGCGGTCGCCGTCAAGGGCGATCGCATTATTTTTGTCGGCTCAAATCGCGCGGCGCAAAACTACGTCGGGAAGAATACGCGCGTCATTGATCTCAACGGCAGAACGATGGTGCCGGGAATGACCGACGCGCACCATCATCTTTCCGGCGTCGGCTTTCGGGAGATTACGCTCAACCTTGAAGGCATCACCAGCCTCGAAGCCTTTCTGGCAAAAGTGAAAGAGCGCGTCGATCAAAAACAACCTGGTGAATGGGTGACTGGTCGCGGTTGGATTGAAACTTTCTGGACTCCGCCGGTTTTTCCGACGCGCTGGGACCTCGACAAGATCGCGCCGAACAACCCTGTCTTTCTGGATCGTGCTGACGGGCACGGGGCAGTTGCAAACAGTGCCGCCTTGAAGATCGCGGGAGTTGACAAGAACACGCCCAGCCCTTTTGGCGGCGAAGTTTCCAAAGACAAACAGAGCGGCGAACCAAACGGAATGTTTCTCGACGCGGCGCAGGATCTGATTCAACGCCACATTCCTGGGACCACCGCTGCCGAGGCCGAACGCGCAATCATTCTCGGGGTCAAACGCGACATCGAACTTGGTTGGACACAAGTGAAGGATCCGGGCGGCAGTTACGCTGAGGTTGCTATTGATTCCAAACTGTACAGCGAAGGCAAGATCAAACTTCGCATTTACAAGGCCCTCTCAGCGCCGGGACCGGAAGCAGACAAACTCTTTCACGATGGACCAAAGATTGGCGAGTATGCCAACCGCCTTACCGTGCGGACCTTAAAACTCTACGCCGACGGCTCACTCGGTTCGCGCAGCGCGGCGTTGCTTCAGCCTTACTCTGACAAGCCGGACACATCCGGCTTCTTGACCATTAAAGAAGAAGATCTGCAACCATTGTTGGCAGAAGCATTGAGAAAAGGAATTCAAATTGAGACCCACGCCATTGGCGACCGCGGCAATCGCTTCATACTCGATCAATACGAGAAGGCGATGAACGGGGTGCCAAGGGCGGAATGGAAAATCAAGGAGCCGCGCTGGCGTGTAGAGCATTCACAGATAGTGAATCCGGCAGACATTCCCCGTTTCAAAAAGCTTGGCATCATTCCGTCGATGCAGGCGTCGCACGCGATTGGCGATTTACATTTTGCACCGGCGCGTCTTGGGATAGCGCGGCTCCGGGGAGCGTACGCCTGGCAAAGTTTTCTCAAATCCGGATCGATAATTCCCGGAGGTTCGGATGCTCCGGTTGAACGTGGCGAGCCGATGATCGAGTTTTACGCCGCCGTGGCGCGCAAGGACTTGAAAGGCTTTTCAGGCGAAGGCTGGCACCCGGAAGAAGCTGTTACACGTGAGCAGGCGCTCAAGATGTTTACCATTTGGCCGGCCTACGCCGCTTTTGAAGAAACGCTGCGAGGTTCGATTGAGAACGGCAAGTTGGCAGACTTTACGGTTTTCTCGGCGGACATCATGAAAGTTCCGGAGATGGAAATACTGAAAACGCGTTGCGTGATGACGGTGATTGGCGGCGAGATTGTTTACGAAGCGAAATAGGGGCGAACATCGGCCGCTTCGCGGACTCTGCAAAGTTTTTGGTTGATGATCCTGGGGTTACGCCCTTGTTGAAGCTCGAACGAAATGGAGAAAGTTCCGTGACCAATTCTGAAGTTGATCGTCGCAATTTTCTTTCGCTCGCCGGCAAGGGTCTCGGCCTGGCGGCGCTTTCGTCTACAAGCATCGCTTCGTTACTGCAAGAGATTCACGCGGCGTCTAAGAGCATCGCACATCTAACGCCCGCCCAGGCTGCGATGGACGAAGACTTCTGGTTCACGATCCAAAACGCGTTTTCGGTCACGCGTGGGATCATCAACCTCAACAACGGCGGCGTTTCACCCAGTCCGCGCATCGTTACCGAAGCGCTAGTCCGTTACATCTGGCAACAGGAAGACGCTACCGCCTACACGATGTGGCAAATACTCGAGCCGCAGTCGGAAACGATTCGCACTGGTCTGGCTGAAGTGTTTGGTTGTGATCGCGAGGAAATAGCAATCACTCGCAATGCTTCGGAGTCGCTGGAAATTCTCCTGATGGGGATGAACTTCAAATCCGGTGATGAAATTCTTACGACTACCCAGGACTACGGGCGCATGATAACGACGTTGCGCCAGCGTGAGAAGCGCGAGGGTCTGGTGCTGAAGTTAGTCAAGATTCCTATTCCACCAAAAGACCTGAACGAGATTACCGCTGCCTTTGAGCGGGCAATTACCAGCCGCACCCGGCTAATCCTGATGGCCCATCAGGTAAACATCACCGGGCAGATCACGCCGGTGAAGGCGGTTTGCGAAATGGCTCGCGCCAGGGGAATCGAAACAATCGTGGACGGCGCGCATTCGTTCGCGCAGTTTGACTTCAAACAGAAGGATCTCAGTTGCGACTACTTCGGCACCAGCCTCCACAAATGGCTCTACGCTCCGAAAGGTACCGGCCTGCTCTACATCAAGCGAGACAAGATTGAGAAGATTTGGCCGTTGATGGCTGCTGAGTCGAAACAGGCGGGTGACATACGGAAGTTTGAAGAGATCGGCACTCACTCCGCCGCACCTAAACTCGCCATCGGCGAAGCGCTGCTCTTCCACAACGGAATTGGCGGGAAAAGAAAAGAGGCGAGGCTCAGATACTTGTCGCGCTATTGGATGAACCGGCTGAAGGACATCCCCAAAGTTCGTTTCAATACTTCATTTGATCCGAACCAGTCCTGCGCGATCGCGAATGTGCAGATTGAGGGGACTGAGCCGAGAGCGGTAGGAAGTTATCTATTCGATCAACACAGGATCTTCACCACGCCGATAGTTCACGAGGAGTTTCAGGGCATCCGGATCACGCCGAACGTCTACACGACGCTGGGCGAACTCGAAAGATTTTGCGACGTAATGGAAATAATCGCGCGGCGAGGTCTACCAAAGTGACGACGATGATCAGCAGACGACAGTTAATCCGCGGGGGTTTGATAGCAGGCGCCGGCCTGGTTGTCTTCAACCAGTTGGATGGAATAACGCGCCCGGTCTATGGCGCAACAGAATTCCAGCGAGACACTCGTTTCGCCGTCGCCTACCAGCGTCTCGACGAATACATCGCGCGCCACCTGGCGGAAGTGGGCGCGCCGGGAATGACGCTTGCCCTGGCGGATCGCAAAGGCTTGTTGCGTGCTTCAGAATACGGCTTTGCCGACGTGAAGGCCGGAATCAAAGTGAGTCCGCAGACGCTTTTTGAGATTGGCTCGATCTCGAAGTCGTTTGTGGCGATAGTAGTGTTGCAACTGGCTGAAGAAGGTAAGCTCGATCTAAACAAGCCGGTGACAAGTTATCTACCCTGGCTCAAGATCGAATCGAAGTTTTCGCCGTTCACTACGCATCATCTTCTGAGTCACACCTCCGGTCTATCCGGCGTGCCGCTATTGTTGCGCACGGCGGGAACAACTTTGGGAGTCAGCTTTGAGCCGGGGACGAACTGGGTGTATTCAAACATCGGATACGGCTTACTCGGCTTCCTGATTGAGGCGGTTGATAAAAAACCTTTTGCTGATGCGATGCGCCAGCGCGTATTCAATCCTCTGGGAATGAATTCCAGCTCACCTGTTATCTCAAACGAGATTCGCGAACGCGTCGCGGTGGGCTATGCGCCATTGCAATCGGATCGCCCTTTCCCAATCAGAGGCAAACTCGGCGAGGCGCCATGGATTGAAGTGCCCGAGGCCGCGGGCAGTATCGCCGCGACTGCCAGCGACATGGGTAACTATTTGCAGATGCTTTTAAACAGCGGAGTGGGGACGAAGGGCCGGGTACTGTCTGAAAAATCTTTTGCGTTGTTTACTAAGCCGGTGATCAAATCACCATTTCGCGGCGAGGATGCGAGCTATGCTTACGGGCTTTGGGTTAGCGAAAACAACGGGCATAAGCTCTTGCGCCACACCGGCGGTATGGTCGCCTTCAGCTCGGTGATGTACGTGGATATGACCGAGGGGCTCGCGGCTTTCGCGTCGGCGAACGCCGCGCGACTACCTGGTGGATATCGACCTATACCTGTAGTTCGTTATGCCCTGGGCTTGCTCAGCGCCGCCGCAGCCGGTCAGGAACTGCCGCCCGCACCGCCGCCGCTGCCTTTACCAACCGTGGTAAAGAATGCTGCGGACTATGCGGGCACGTTCACTCTGCAATCGTCATCTGCGCCAGCTGACGACAAGAAGCTCGTACTGATCAGCGGAGGCGATCAACTGATTTTGCAACATGCAGGATCACGTGTTGCACTGGAACCGGCAGGCCCGGATGCGTTTCTCGTAAAGCATCCGGATTTCGAGTTGTTCACGCTGAGATTCGGCCGTGAAAAAGAGTTAGTCACGGAAGCCTTCCACGGAACCAGTTGGTGGACGAACGAACGCTATTCCGGGTCAAAACAGTTTGAGTACCCAAAGGGATGGGATGCCTTTACGGGACATTTTCATTCGGATAGTCCCTGGTATGGCAGCGTGAGGATAGTGATTCGCAAGGGTCAAATTCTGATTGGCGGCGACCAGCCTCTGGTGGAAGTCAGCCCTGGAGTTTTTCGTTTCGATGATGACGCCGGCGTTGACCGGGTGACGTTTGACACTATCATTGACGGCCGCGCGATCCATGCGAACGTAGCCGGGGTTGATTTCTACCGCGCGTTTACTCCGTGAGGAGCGCGAAAATTTTGGAGTGCGGTGACCTGTCACCGCTTTGGTCAGTCGAGACTTGTCGCGACTTCCTTTATATTGATCTAACGGAGATAGCTTGGGCGTCAAGCCGTCCAGGACCAAAGCGGTGACAGGTCACCGCACTACAAAAATAATTCAAGGAGCAATCATGTCCAGTCCAGCCAAACAACCAACACCACAACTATTCTTCCAAACTGTTAACGCCTACCAGCAAACAGAAGGACTGAAAGCGGCAATCGAGCTCGAGGCTTTCACGGCCATCGGTGAAGGCAACACGACCGCGCCCGAGATCGCGAAGAGGTGCGGAACTTCAGAACGCGGCATGCGCATCCTCTGCGACTTCCTCTGCATCATCGGCTTTCTGAGCAAGGACGGAAATAACTACAGCCTGACTGCCGACTCAGCGATGTTTCTCGACAAACGTTCGCCTGCTTATCTTGGCGGCGTTACCGAATTCATGTTGTCGCCAATGCTTACCGATCCCTTCAGGAATTTCACCGAGGCGGTGCGGAAGGGTGGCACCACCATGCCTGAGGGCGGCACGGTCTCGCACGATAATCCTATCTGGGTAAAGTTTGCGCGCGCGATGGCGCCGATGATGGCGCTGCCGGCGCAGTTAATGATGCAACTGGTCGACCCTCAAGCAGATCGCAAACTGAAAATTCTGGATATCGCCGCGGGTCATGGACTCTACGGTCTCGCGTTCGCAAAGAACAACCCGCAGGCGAACGTCGTGGCGCTCGATTGGCCGAATGTCCTGGAGGTTGCCAAAGAGAACGCCGCTGCGGCGGGCGTTACCGATCGCTATTCAACTATCGAGGGCAGCGCTTTCGACGTCGATTACGGGAAAGACTACGACCTGATCCTGCTAACAAACTTTCTTCATCACTTTGATCCGCCAACAAATGAAACCTTGTTGCGAAAGGTTCATGCGGCGCTGGCTGAAGGCGGGCGCGCGGTGACGCTGGAGTTTATTCCAAACGATGATCGCATTTCGCCACCGGAAGCGTCCTTTAGTGTTCAGATGCTTGGCGGCACGGAAGGTGGCGATGCCTACACATTTGCGGAGCTGGAAAGAATGTTTGCGAACGCGGGTTTTTCCGGTAGTGAGCTGCACGCGTTACCGCCGTCGATTCAGCGCGTGGTGATTTCGACTAGGTAATCCCTGTCTAACGATCAAGTGATTGTCTGGGACCGCGGGCGTCCCGCCCGCAAATGAGCGCGAAGCGCGAAAAGGATTTGGAATGACTTTTAGAAAGACTGTCTCGGCGCTCATGGCGGGCGGGACGCCCGCGGTCCCAGACAAGCACTTGAGTGTCTGTTTTATGCGTTGGCAGCTTTCGTCTCGGCAAGAACCGTAGCGATAGTTTTCAATAGCAGATCACTGCTGAAGGGTTTCGACACATAAGCCAGAAAGCCCGTTGCCAGGGCCTCGTTTTGACTTAGTTCCGCGTGGGCTGTAACGGCCATGCAGGGAATTCTTATAGTGCGCTGGTCTGCTTTCAGTTGCTGCAAAACTCCCCAGCCGTCGAGCCGCGGCATCGATAAGTCCATCACAATCAGATCCGGCGGCTCGCTACGGGCAAGCGCCAGGCACTCGTCGCCGTCCCTCGCTTCGCGAACGCTGTAACCCGCGCCAGAAAGCAAGAGCTGCAAAAGCTCCCGGTTATCATCGTGATCGTCGGCAATTAAGATCGTAATTGGCATGCAGTGCTAACGGGATTAACTGGATACGCAGTCGGGCGGTCCATCTGGGACTTATAACTTAGGGCCGAAACAGTGTCAATCAGAGGACTAGAAACGATTTCTTGACTCACCGATTCCCACACGTCCATAATCCCTAAAGAGATGTGTTGCCCCCCGCCATATCAGCACCCGGCGTTTATCTCAGTTAGGCATCTCAGGTATGAGTCTCACCAAGGGCGCGCGTTCAATAATATCCTGCAATGGAGGAACACACTGTGGTAAGCGGACAACTGGAAGATAGCTTGCGCCATGAGCTGGAGAGCTATATCGAAGGGCGTATTGGCGGCATCAAGCAAGAGATAGCCGCACTTCAGAGCCAACTTAACGAGTCGCTCAGCCGGATGCTGGATCGACAACGCGAAGTGCAACTTGATGGCTCCGTTTCGGCTTCGGTCCTGGAGCACCTGAGAGCAGCGCGTGAAGAAGGCCTTGACCTGGCAGCTTCGGAATCGTCGCGTGCGAAAGCTTCGAGTGACATGGCCATCGTTAAGGCCGCCATCTCTGAAGTCAACGAGCAGGATTCGCAAGCCGGCATTCTGAAAGTGTTGGTAAACCGGGCGGCGTCGTTTGCTCCACGGATCGCTTTCTTCGTCATCAAAGGTGATCAGAGTATTGGTTGGCGGGCGCGCGGTTTCCAGGGGACAGTTGGCGACAATGCGATTCACCAGATGTCATTTCCAGTTGCCGCGGATACATCAGTAGGACACGCCGCAAGATCACGAGATTCCTGGAGCGGAAGCTCGAGCTCGCATCCTGAAAACCACTTGATCCTTAATCGGCTTGGTGACGAGCCACCGTCAAGAATCGTTGCTGTACCACTTGTCGTGCGCAATCGATCGGTTGCGGTCTTGTATGCCGACTCTGCTGACCTCGATTCCGATGCGATAAATCTGGAAGCGCTTGAGACGCTGGTGAGCGTCGCGGGAATGGCGGTTGAATTATTGGTGTCGCGCGCCGCTTCGGCAGCGCATCCGGTCGCCGCGCCTGCTGCAGAAACGGCGCCCGCTGAAGCAGCCGCGCCCGTCGAAGCCGAGCATCAGGAGCAACCTTCATACACACCGGCATACACACCAGCGGTGGAGTATGACGAAATAACTCCGGTGGTCGAAGAGAGCGCGCCGGCCGCGGAGGTTACAGAATTTGAAGCGACTCCGGAACCGCAGTTTGAAGCAACTCCGGAACCGCAGTACGTTGCGCCCGAAGTCGAATACCAGCCAGAACCGCAGCCTTATGTCGCAGAACTCGAAGCCGCTCCGGCTGAGGTAGAAGCGCCGGTGGAGGTAGCAGCTGAACTCGCGCCAACGGTTGAAACCCCTGCTCCGGCAGCTACGCCGCGACGGCGATATGGCCAGGATGTTGAACTGCCGGTTGAAGTGGCAAGCGACGAAGAGCGGCGGCTCCATAACGATGCCCGTCGTTTTGCCCGGTTGCTGGTTTCGGAAATCAAACTCTATAACGAACAGAAAGTTGTTGAGGGCCGTAACCAGGGCGACCTCTACCCGCGGTTGCGGGAGTACATCGATCGTTCGCGCGAGATGTATGACAAGCGCGTCAGGCCGGAAGTGGCGCAGCGTTACGACTACTTCCACAACGAATTGGTTAGCACGCTTGCCGAAGGCGACGAGGCGAAGCTTGGTAGCGCTTATCCGGGAGCAGCGGTCTCGGCATAGAACAGGTTTCGAGTTTCAAGTTTCAGGTTTCGAGTTTCAGGTTTTTGGGTTTCGAGTTGAAACATTTCCCCCTGCTGATGCATCCAACCAGGGCTTAATGACAAACTTGAAACTGGAGACTTGAAACTCGAAACTGTTTAGGGGGGTCTGTGAATAAACTTGGAAAATATCGTCTGACGCTGGTTGTCATTGGGATTGCCATAGTAGTTGGGGCCTCGCTTCCGGCTTTCATGACCGCAAGCTGTTTGACGCGACAGCAAACTCCAGCTGAGCTAAGAGCACTCGAGGGGCTACGCGGGATGACTCGAGGCGGCGTATTACCGGCGGAGGATGTTGTGGCACGGATCGAGTCAGACTATCCGCGGAGCAAAGCAGCCGCGCTCGCGAGAATAGTTCGCGCCCGCATCCGGCTTAGCGCCAAAGATTTTGCCGGCGCCGCTTCATTGCTTGACGCGAGCGTTATCCGCGATCACAGCTTGCTTGGCGATTACGCTCTTTTGATGCGCGGCAGTGCGCTCGAACAAACGGGCAGGTTGCCTGACGCGCGCGCTACTTATGAACAGTTACTTAGCGACTATCCTGACTCCACTCGCGCGCGTGAAGCGACTTTGCGAGTTGCCAACATTCTCATGCGTAGCGGCAACGCCGCCGCAGTTGTTAGCCAGTTGAAAGATCTGGCCGCCAAGGATGATCCGGCTGCGCTTCTGTTGGTTGCCCGGGCTGCGGAGCAAGCCTCCGACTCAACGCGGGCCCTTTCGGCATATCGTCGTTTGTATTTTTATGCGCCCGCCGCAACCGACAGCGCGGATGCCGCGAGCGCGATCGCGCGGTTGGGCTCGTCTATCGCGCCGGCAAGACCTGAGGAAGCAATAGCTCGGGCGGATAAGTTTTACGAAGCGAAGCGGTTTTCTGATGCTTCGCAAGCTTATGCTGACGCCTTTGCGAGATTCCCGGAAGCTGCGACTCCGAACGCACAATTGCGCCGCGTAATCGCCGCTGCAGGCGTAAGGAAAACGGCCGACGCGCTCAGCGCCCTGAATGCTATTCCGGCCTCCGCGGGAGAGACCCGCGCCGAAGCACTCTACTACGTGGCCCAGGCCTACGCGCGCGCAAAGCAATGGGAACAGGCGCGTGCTACCGTCGAAGACTTGCGCAAAAATTTTGCCGCTAGTCCATTCACGCCGCGGGCATTGGTTAGCGTTGGGCAGATTGCCGAAGATGCGAACAACGATACCGACGCCTCGTATTTCTTGCGTACGGCGGTGAGTGGGTATCAGGGCTCAGCCGAAGTTGCGCAGGCGCAGTTTGACCTGGCCTGGATGACTCACGAAAGCAAAAACTTTTCCGAGTCGTCGAAACTCTTAACCGAGCATCTGGCTTACTACGCGGACAAGAACACCGACAATCGCGGTCGCGCCGGTTACTGGGCCGCGCGCGATTCGGAGCGGGCCGGTAAACTCGCGGAAGCCCGAGCGCTGTACAACGCCATGCAGGGCCGCTACGACGCCAACTGGTACGGCTATCTGGCTAAGCAGCGTCTGGACGCGATGTTGCGCAGCGGAGTTGGAACAATACCGCCGCGGACTTTCCCTCCCGACTCGGTAGTGGCGCGAGCAATCGCGAATTTGCAAACAGTCACAGTGGCCGAGGAAACGGCCGGCGCGAATGAAGACAAGCTGATTGCAAAATCGGGTGAGCTGAACAACGTCGGACTTAATGATTGGGCTTTGGAAGAATTGGCCGTTGCTTCTTCATCGGCCGGGAACAGTCCGAAGGTCAACCTGGCAATCGCCCGAGTTTATCGTTCCGAAGAAGATAACGTGCGCGCGCTTAACGTGCTCAAGAAAAGTTTTCCCGACTATTCGCAGATGAAACCAGCAGAGCTGACGCCCGAGCAGTGGGACGTGTTCTATCCGCTTTCCTACTGGGACATCATCGTTCAGGAGTCGCGCGCAAAAAGTCTCGATCCATATCAGGTGGCCGGCTTGATTCGCCAGGAAACGGTTTTCATGTCGCGCGCGCGATCAGGGGCCCGAGCTTATGGCTTGATGCAGTTGCTCGTTCCCACCGGAACTTTGACCGCGAAGAAATATGGAGTTGAACGAGCGATCACGGAAGAGTCGCTTTACGAACCACGCCTGAATATTCAACTTGGCACTGCCTACCTGCGCGATCAGATGGATAAGTTTGGCCGCATCGAATATGTAGCTGCGGCTTACAACGCCGGGCCACTTCGGGCAGTGCAGTGGCGTTCGACCTTGCCTGCGGAAATGGATGAATGGGCTGAGGCGGTTCCGTTTAAAGAGACTCGCGGCTACGTGCAGGGTGTGGTGCGCAACCGACTGCAGTATCAGCGGCTCTATGATGTAAACGGGAAGTTTCGCCCGGAGGTTGGTACTCGGGCGGTAACAAAACAGCCGGCAGCTGGAGCTTCTCCGGGAACCCAACCCGAAGACCCGTCAGTGCGGAAGCGTCGGGTTACGGATGGTGAAAGCGAAGAATGAAAGTAAGTAAGTCTCAAGTGATCTGCTGGGACCGCGGGCGTCCCGCCCGCAATGAGCGCGAGGCGCGAAAATGGATTGGTCCAGAAGCTGTGCACCTTCGGCGCATTGCGGGCGGGACGCCCGCGGTCCCAGCACATCGCTTGACTGGTTTAGGACTAATCGTAGTTGTTATTTCATTGTGCAGCGTACAAGTGATCTTCTCGCAGAGCCGAAATAACAAAGTAGCATCGCCATCTTCGAGTTCCTTCGTCTTAACCACCGAACCCAACGCCATCGTCTGGATCGACGAGATTCGTCGCGGTGTGACCGATGCGGCGGGACACATCGAGTTGAAAACATCCGCTGGCCGTCACACGGTGCGAGTTCGCGCAATGGGATTTAAGGAAGCCACGGTGCCGCTCGTCGCGGGCCGGCGCAGTCTGGCAGTTAAGTTAGTCAGAACCAGCGATCAGGGAGAGCTCGCCTTTCAGCAAGCCGAGGATGCGCGGGAAAAGGCGCGAGACGATGACGCGCGACAAAAAGCTGCGGAACTTTACCGCGCAGCCCTGAAACTTCGGCCGGCGAATGCGGCCGCGCACGTTGGCCTGGCGCGCGTGCTGCTTGATTTAAACCAATACGAACCGGCACTCACCGAGATTGATGCAGCGCGACGAGCGCGTCCAGTCTACGCTGAAGCTTCCGCTGTCGAAGGCCGCATAAATCGCGAGGCCGCCTTCACTGACGACGCGATCAAATCTTTTCGCCGGTCAATCAAAGAGGCGCCGCGAGGTTTACAGCCGGAAGCGCACGTGGGTTTGGCGAGAGTTTTAGAAGACAAAGGACAATATGACGAAGCCATCGCCGAATTTCGCAAAGCCCTCGACCAGCTTGCGGATTCCGAGCCGGTGATTTACCAACTATTGGGAGCGGCTTATGAGAAACAGCAGAAGTATAAAGAGGCTGTTGCCGCCTATGAGAAGTATCTTGCCTTAGCGCCGAACGGTAGCCTGGCTCCCGCCATCCGCTCCATCATCGATCAACTCAAACGCGACGCAGCTGGACAGGAAATCATTCCGTAGTGTTTCCGTCGAGAGAGCTTTACGGTTGCGCTACTGGGTCGCTTTCATTCGCCGGTTGCGTCGCATTGGCATGCAACGCGTTTGTTCTCGAGTCCATGTAAAAATGTCTGCCTTGCGGACCTTCGCCTGACGGATCGGCGTTGCATGAATAAAACGGTCCGCCAGATCCCTTAACGACCTCCATCGTTAACACATAATCCTTAAGCGCAGGCTTATCCGAGTTGAAACGCTCATCGAGGTAGCCGCCCGCAGCCAGCTGTGGAAAGGTTCCATAGTTGCCCTCATTAGTAACTGAGTAGGTTTGTTGGGCCAGTGCAATCGTGCGTAGCGCTCCGGTCGCAACAGTCTCATCCGCCCGGGTCACCGACTGCTGCAAACCTGACGAGTAATTTTGGCAAGAGAGCGCGGCGAGGCAAATCAGCAGCGTAGTCGCCAGCAAGGCAAACCTAAACATGTGGTGCTCCTTATGTTTGACTGAGGTTAACGAAGTTCCCGATAACGAAAGCAACTATGGTTGTGGTCGTTTACCAGGCCGACAGCTTGCATGAAGGCATAACAAATGGTCGAGCCGACGAACTTGAAGCCGCGACTGCTCAGGTCTTTGCTCATGGCATCTGATTCCTCGGAGTGTGTTGGCACGCCCTGTCCGCGTTTTCTTTGCTTTGGAACGCCGCCGACGAATTGCCAGATATAACGATCGAAGGTGCCAAACTCTTTAGAGGTAGCCAGGAACGACTTTGCATTTTGAATAGCCGCCGCAATTTTGAGGCGATTGCGAACGATGCCGGCGTTCTGTAACAACTGTTCGCGCTTCCGGTCGTTGTAACGGGCCACCTTGGCCGCATCAAAGCCGCTAAAAGCTGCGCGATAGCCTTCGCGCTTGTTGAGAATGATCTCCCAACTTAAGCCCGCCTGCGCGCCTTCGAGAATAAGAAACTCAAACAGCTTGCGATCATCGTGAACGGGAACGCCCCATTCGTGGTCATGATAGGCAATTAACAGATCGGATTTGGCCCAGTCGCAACGCTTCAACATGCGGCCAGTTTATCAGGAAAGTCTTTATAGCAGCGGAGAAAACTTAAGACTGGTTTGCACTCAATCTCTGTGCGAGCCCGCAAAGAGGAAAGTCTATGAACTCTTTCCCAGGCGCCCGGCTAAACTCGCAACCACTGTAACCAGCTCGTTGGCCTCTATTGGTTTGGCAACGTGAGTGCTGAAGCCTGCCAGTATTGCCTGCATGCGATCCTGGATCCGCGCATAAGCGGTCAGCGCAACCGCCGGAATGCGTTTCTCCTGACCCTCTTCCCGTTTGCGAACACGCCGAATCAACTCGTAGCCGTCCATCTTCGGCAATCCGATATCGCTGACCAGCAGATCGAACCTGCGCTTTTCGAGAGCTTTGAGTGCTTCCTCTGCATTGCTTACACTTGTCACCTTCGCCCCGCATTGCGCCAGCTCGACGGTGATTATGTCCAATGCATCCGGTTCATCGTCGACGATGAGAATATTCAATCCTTCAAGATTCGGTTGCTCGCTCGGTTGTACGCCGAACGCCGAATTCGCTCTCTCCAGAATTTCTTTTTGCAGAAAGCCGGTTGGCAGAGGCAGACTGATGGTGAAGATTGCACCCGGATCATCCACGCGATTTTCAACCGCTATCGTTCCCCCATGAAGTTCGACCAGGTGGCGAACGATCGCCAACCCGAGACCCAGACCTCCATGGGTGCGCGTGGTCGAGCCGTCGGCCTGACGGAAGCGTTCAAATACATACGGCAGGAACCCCGGGTCAATGCCGGGACCACTATCCTGTACCTGAATAAGAGCGTGTGAGCCAGTCTGCTTTACAGAAATGTAAACCTGGCCGCCGGCCGGCGTGAACTTTGCCGCATTTGAAAGGACGTTCCAAACGACTTGTTGCAAACGATCCGAGTCTCCCGAAATCGCTCGCAGGTTTGAATCCACACTCGTCTCAATCTTAATCTCCTTTGCTTCCATCGCCGGCCGCACTGCATCAAGCGCGGCATCCACCACGGCCGCCAGGTCGACCGGGCCGAGGTGGAGGTGAAGCTTACCGGTGATTACCCTTGAGACGTCGAGGATGTCTTCAATGATTTGCTTCTGGGCCCAGGCATTTCGTTCAATTACTTCCTGGGCATGCAAGGAATTTTCTCGATCAAGCCGTCCGGAATTCAGCATGCGTGACCACCCGATTACAGCATTCAAAGGAGTGCGCAACTCGTGGGAAAGAGTAGCGAGAAACTCGTCTTTCAAACGATTGGCCTTTTCAGCATCCGCCCGCGCCCGACTCTCACTCTTGAGCAATTCAGCGAGTTCCTGTTCAGCGCGCCTTCGTTGAGTAAACTGGCCAATCTGGCCTCCGATTCCCGCCGCCAGATTCATTAACTCTGAGTCCGGTTCTCTAATCTCCGAACTCAGGAATTCGAGTACTCCCCAGATGTCGTTGCCCACCAGGATCGGAAAGCCAAAGGCGCCACGCAAGCCTTCGCGCAAGGCGACCGGAGCGCGTGGGAAGTCGGGATCTTCGACAACATTATCAATCCAGAAAGGCTTACCACTCTTCCAAATGCGTCCGGGCAGTCCGACGCCTTTTCTGAAAACAATCTCCTGGGATCGCCGGTCAAATTCCGGCGTCGCACTCGAATTGGCGTGACAAATGTCGACGCAGCTTAAGAGCCCGGCGGCGGCGTCAACTTTCCACAGCATGCCCACTTCCCAATCCAGCGTGTCGCAGGCAGTCCGCAGGATTTTCTGGGCGCTATCGGTGACCTCGCGCGATTCCGAGAGAATCCTGGTGACGGCATATTGCAAAGCCAGCCGTCCCTCTGTGCGTTTCCTTTCAGAAACATCGCGCGTAAAGCAACGAGTGTGAATAAATTTTCCAGCTTCGCGGTAGACGCTGGAACTAATACTGACGTGTTTGATCGTCCCGTCCTTGCAACGCATTCTCGCTTCGTAGTTCTCAAGCACCTGGCCTGCTTGTAAACGCGCCAGTATGTCTTCAATGACAGTCTGGTCAACATGAAATTCAGCGATGTTATGTCCGACAAATTCGTCGCGCGTGTAGCCAAGCATAGCCAGCTCAGCTTGGTTGACACGCAGCACAATGCCGTCGCGTCCAACCCAGTGCAGGCCAACAGCGGCATTCTCGAAGAAGTCAGTCAACGCGGCTTCGCTTCGTTGTAAAGCTTGTTCAGCTAGCTTGCGCCGGGTGATGTCGCGCTTTGTTCCGACGTAACAAATCGGCTCGCCAGACTCGCTAAGCATGGCAAACGCCGACAGCTCAAGGTACTTAACCTCACCAGTCTTCGTTTTGCTTTCAACCTCGCCACGATACTCGCCCTTCGCCGCGATCTCGCGCACCACGCTGGCAAACTCTTCTTCGCCCATATGTAGCGCCGGAGTTTGATTCTTTAGTTCCTCATCTGAATAACCCAACAACTCTGCGTGCGCGGCGTTCTGTTCGAGGTAAACGCCATGCGGATCGATAATCGCAATGGGCTCCCGCGAATGTCTGAAAATGGCTCGATACAGATCTTCGCGAAGTTGTTCCCGCAAGTTTGAGGTCGGGTTTACCTCCGGCATGGGTGTCTTGCTGGACATGGTTCCTGGGTACGAAGCGGAGGGATGGGGCTTCGGCTCTTTCTAGAGAGAGAAAACAGGGGATGCCCATAATAGCACTAAAGACAACGAGTTAAAACCGACGTGCTGGTTAAGTTTGCGTTGCGATCCAGTGATTTGTTGGGACCGCGGGCGGGAGCGCCCGCAAAACGCGCTGCAGGCGCGCAGTCTTTCAGAAGTAGCTTCCAAACCATTTCGCGCTTCGCGCTCATTTTGCGGGCGGGACGCCCGCGGTCCCGGTAAATCACTTGATCGCAACCCAGGTAAACCGGTCCCTGCGGCGCCATAATTTGACTTGGCGCAGACTTTGGATGTAAAAGCGTTGCGGAATTCATCCAACATACAACCCGAAAAACCCCTCCCTTGCGTGAGTGAAAGGGAGTTACTCTTCAGCGATGGAAGGAGATTGAAATGGCTTTACGTTTAGGTGATGTTGCACCCGATTTTAAAGCGGACACGACCGACGGCCCGATTAGCTTTCACGAATGGCTCGGCGATAGTTGGGGCGTCCTCTTTTCACATCCCAAAGATTTCACCCCGGTTTGCACTACCGAACTTGGAGAATGCGCGCGTCTCAAACCCGAATTTGATCGCCGCGGAGTCAAAGTCATCGGGCTCAGTGTTGATAAGACCGAATCACACAGCAAATGGGCCGAGGATATTAAAGAGACGCAAGGGACAGCTTTGAACTTTCCCGTGATTGCCGATCCGGATCACAAGGTGGCTGAACTTTACGACATGATCCATCCGGAGATTAGCGATATCTTCACGGTGCGTTCGGTCTATATCATTGGGCCGGACAAGAAGATCAAACTGATGATTACCTATCCGGCCAGCACCGGTCGCAACTTTGACGAGATTTTGCGCGTCATCGATTCGCTACAGCTTACGGCCAAGTACAGCGTAGCCACACCGGTGAATTGGAAGGATGGCGACGACGTGATCATAGTGCCTTCAATGTCAGACGAAGACGCGAAGGCGAAGTTTCCAGCCGGCTGGAAAGCCCCGAAGCCTTATCTTCGTATCACGCCGCAACCAAATAAGACTGCGACCACAGATACGGCTGCGAAAAGCGCATCGTAGGCTGCATCGTCGTTCCGGCTCAACCGCAAACATTTCGCGGAAAAGGCGCAGAGCGTCAGAAACTCTGCGCCTGTTTTTTTTGGGATCCTAGGCCTCGCTTCGGAAATCCGTACCGTCGCGACGCCCTCTCCAAGGTTGTAGACAGCAACCAGGTTGAATCTAACTGTCCACGAAAGACATGCCCTGCAAGCCCTTTGCCTAATACCAGGGCATCTTCCCATTTATCGACCCGAATCTGTTTGAAACATGGTTTTCTCATAGATAGCAACGACCCCCTGTTCGCCTTAGCTATCTGCGTGACAAAGCTTGGGTCTCAGTCGTAAGCTTATGGACATGAGCACCGTAACAGAAATCATTGAGGCGGTGAAGAGTCTCGGCCTCGAGGAAAAAGGCGAGTTTCTTGCGCGCTTGAGTGAGGTGGATTTTGAGGACGTTTGGGATCGGCAGATTGCGGCTGATGCTCAAGCCGGCCGATTAGACCCTCTCTGGCAACAGGCTTTGGAAGACATCCACGCTGGAAGGACTAAGCCTCTCGATGAAGTCCTCAACGACGCCTAGCTTCTGGCGTACCTATCGGACGCTTACTCCAGAAATTCAAGCCGAAGCACGCAAGGCTTATCAGCTTTGGCAGGCAAACCCGCGTCATCCGTCACTCCATTTCGAACGCAAAGGAGACTTCTGGTCGGTGCGTATTACGCGCGGCTGGATTGGCTCGTACGATGAGTATCAACGGCTAATCAAGTGAACAGTACTTTGCAAAAAGGTTCGGAACAAGAAACCATGAAAACAATCAAACTAATTTCTATCGTTGCTGTGATGCTAACGGGATCTATCGTTTTTGCCGCAGTCAAGCCGCAAGCGACGAAGTCACGCAGGCAAATGTCACCCAGACAGTTGGTTGCGGATCTCTATCGGCAGCACAAAAAGCAGAGTCCATTTTTTCAAAGACGGAGCCGAGCCTTGCTGGACAAATATTTTGCGCCGGAGCTGGCGAACCTGCTTTGGCAGGATGCCCGATCTTCCGGCGACGAGGTTGGGGCGCTGGACGGCGATCCGTTGTTCAACGCCCAGGACATGGAGATCAAGAATTTCTCGATTCAAGAGGGAGTTGGCGGACCGCGTATGGTAGTTGTACCGGTCTCCTTCGAGAACTTCGGACAAAAACACGAGATCAAGTTTCGACTATTCTCCGGAGGAGGAACCTGGAGGATCGCAAACATTGAGTACGACGACGGCTCGACTTTGCTGGATATCCTCAAACAAGATCGCGGGGCTGCCCAGAATAGTCAGTCGATCAATATCTATCTGGTGGCGGTAGGCGATAATGGCAAAACCGGGAAGAAGATCGGTTGCGGAGATAGTCTGATAGCCGTCCCGCGGACTATCAATAAGACTGCCGCGCCACTGGCGGCTGCGATTCGCGAACTATTGCAAACCCCGAAACATCCTAACGTTGATGGCACTTCCAACCTCGAGAATTTCTGGAAGGGTCGAAATCTCAAGGTTAGATCGGTTTCGCTGGTTAACGGTACGGCGACTATCCGACTCTCCGGTGAAGTGTCGGTCGCGGGAGTTTGCGACGAACCGCGGATTGAATCGCAAATTGATGCAACCGCGCGACAATTCCCGACAGTGAAGCGGGTGAAGGTCTTCATCGGTAATCAAACACTGGCCGCGGCTATTCGCTAACGACTTGTTCCAACACCAGCGTCAACATTTTTGGAGTGCGGTGACCTGTCACCGCTTTGGTCCAGGGCGGCTTGACGCCCTGCTCTTCAGCTGTCTTCAACACTGCAGCGGTCGCGACAGGTCGCGACCGTGCAAAGCGGTGACAGGTCACCGCACTCCAAAATGGGAGAATGGATGCGACAAGTTGTTACTACCGCAAACGGCGGCATTGACGTCCTGAAAGTTCAGGAAGCGCCGGACCCGAAACCGGCCAAAGGCGAAGTGGTAGTCCAGGTAAAAGCTGCCGGGCTTAACTTTGCCGACATACTCGCGCGCCAGGGGCTCTACCCCGACGGTCCGAAGAAGCCCTGCGTGATGGGTTATGAAGTTGCCGGCGTGATTGAAGCGGTGGGCGAGGGTGTCGATCCGCAATTTGCAGGAAAACCCGTCGTCGCCATGACGCGCTTTCGTGGACAGGCGGAAAAAGTTGCTATCGCTGCAAATCAACTCTTCGTCAAACCAGAGTCGCTTAGTTTCGAACTGGCGGCGGCGATTCCCGTTAATTACCTGACGGCTTACGCGCTGCTTGAGGTGATGGGTTCACTGCATCCCGGCGAATCCGTTCTTATTCACAATGCCGGTGGCGGCGTCGGCCTGGCAGCGATCGACATCGCCAGGAAGATCGGCGCGACAACTTACGGAACAGCGAGTCCGGGTAAGCATGAGTTTCTGCGCGAACGCGGGCTGGATCACGCTATCGACTATCGCAACCAGGATTGGCTGCCGATCTTGAAGCAACTCACTGACGGTCGCGGGGTGGATTTGGTCATCGATCCCATCGGCGGCAGCCACTGGAAGAAGAGTTATGCAGCGTTGCGGCACACGGGCCGGCTGGGAATGTTTGGAGTATCCACCGCCTCCGCAAATGGATTGAAGGGCAAGTTGAAAATGATCAAAGCCGCCGCGCAAATGCCGCGGTTCCACCCGATTGGGCTACTCAACAAAAACCGTGGAGTCTTCGGACTAAATCTGGGCCACATGTGGCACGAGCCCGAGAAGGTAGCGAGGTGGATGAAGGCAATTCTCGACGGCGTCAACGAAGGGTGGGTCCGGCCGCATGTAGACAAAGCATTTCCGTTTGCGCAGGCCGGTGCGGCGCACAGCTACATGGAAGCGAGAAAGAATATCGGCAAGGTGGTGCTGGTGCCGTGAGGATCCGAAATGATTAAAGCTCTTTTCGTTTAGTAAGAAAGAAAGAGATAACGGTCGAATAAATCAGGCCGAAGATCAAGGACAATACGGAAAATCCCACGAAAGCCCCAATGGCTACCTGCCAAACAGGTAAGTTTTCCGCACCCGGTTCGCTTGCCATTAATCTGGGACCAACCACAAGGATTGCCACCAGGAAAAATAGACTGGCAGAAACCGCATAGACCAAAGCTGTGCTGATGCCCGTCTTCAGACCAGTCTTGAACGTCAAATTGCCGGCGGCTTCATTGCGAACGGTATTGATAGCCAGATAGATTCCGGTGATGTGAAGCAGATTAAAGAAGACTCCGGAACCAACCGTATGGATCGGTGAACGAGGATCAGGAACAAGCAAGTGGGTTGCAACCACCCAGGCGATCACCCCGAGGCTGATTAGCAATCCATATTTGAGTGGAATTCTCAACGTCAGTAACTCCAACACAATGTTCGGGAGATTATCTCCCAATCCCACCGTAACCGAAAGACTTCGCGACGGTATGGTGCGCTTTCGTTTTTTCTCTTATTAGCACCGCGGCTTTAGCCCGGTGAATCAGGAACCAATAAGAAACAGGAAACCGTTTAAACGGCAATTACATACTTGACCCACTCAGTTAAAGAGGCGCGCTGGAAAAAGGTAGACAGGATTTTAAGGTCCGAAGGACCGTCATCAAATAGCCACGGCCGTGAGGCTGTGGATAATCGCAAGAAAAATGGTTGAGCGCCGAAGGTGCGGTACTAAATCGCATTTCAAAGCAAAGAGTGTCGGCCCTACGGGGCCTCAACTGCATTCGAGGCTTTGATCCACGGCCTTACGGCCGCGGCTACTGACTGCCGCGCCTTCGGCGCTGTTTAAGCATTAACGAATGACAGACTAGGTGTGTCAGATATGTAATTACCGTTTAAACGGTTTCCTCTGCCGCCATCCATCTGGTCACCGGGCTAAAGCCACGGTGTTAATGAAAGCACCCGCTGTTTTGTGCCTCCTAATTTGTCGCCCAAAAAGGCAGTCGGGAGTAGGTGGTTGAAAACGATTCATCAAGTTGGAAATCACGCCTAACGATTCGCGCAGGATCGAAGAACCAGAGACCAAGCGGATCGCCACGGCGACGCTTATCAAACCAAGCCCATGGCGGCCGGGCCATATTCAGTCCGCCAGTGTCACCAGTAAACGCATCGCCGATTTTTCCTACCTTAATCTTCTTCACCGCCACCCGGCCGTTTGCCTGCACAACGCTAAGAGAAAGCTCGGCGTAGTCATGGAAAGTGGCGTAGGTTGCGCCTTTGTCGTCCTTACGAATTTTCGCATGCGACCAGAGCGTGGTTTTGATCGGCAAGAGCTCATAGCCCACCGAAACTTCTTTCTGCGTATCAGGATCCTCTGCCTTGCCGGCAAACTTATAGATCAGAAATTCCTTTTTCGCCGTTTGCTTCTCATCTCCGGAATAGGCGTCGATTCCGTGTCCCTTCGGCTCAACGTAAAGCAATACGTGCTGCTCATCAGATTTGAAAAGACCGAAGCCTTTCGGCGCCGGCTCGTCCGTTCCATAAGGAGCAAAGTCGTCGTGATGAAATGCTTCAACGAACACTACCTGATCCGGATTCTTTCCCTTTTTCGCCACTACAATCAGGACGCCTTCCATGTCGTTCTCATGCGCCACGCCGGCTTCAGCCATTAACCCGGTTGGATCGTGTTCGCTGCCACGCTTGGTTCCTTCGCGAATTATTTCGCTAAGAATCAGACCCTTGAGCTCACCGCCTTTGTAATCTCGCGGATGGAAAACAGCGTAGTGAATGAAGAAATGAGTTTGGGTTTCGCTGACTGAATAGTAGATGTAAGCATGCAACGGGAAATTCCTGTCGTCAGTGTGCTCCCAGTTGTTATCGCCACGCCAATCACCGTCAAAGTCGAAGTTGGTAATGTAATCGCTGCGTGGTTTGTCGCCTAGTGCCTGGTAAAAGATGGGCGCAAAGCGGGCGGCAACTTCGCGCTCGTTAGTCTGATCGCCGGCTTTTGCTTGCGACAAACTGACGACGGTATCTGCGCGCACGACATCGCCCGGCGCAGCAAGAACACTTACTGCGCAAAGAAGCAGAACGCGGGACCAAATCAAGCCGGGAACGGTCATCTGGCCGGAGTTGCGGTTGGAATTACTTGAAGAGCCCGCCAACCTTGTTGGCGATATCACCGAGGGCTCCTGCTCCGCCGCCGACTACGTTATCGATCTGCCCGGCAATAGGCTCAGGCAACCTGGTCTTAACGAAATCCAGCACGGTGGTTACTGCCGAACGCGCCTGATCTTCAGATATCCCGGCCTTGGCACTTACTTGTTTGATGAGTTCTTCCATGTTTTCTCCTTCGTATTTTGGAGTGCGGTGACCTGTCACCGCTTGGTCGTCGCGACCTGTCGCGACCAACGTCGGCTGAGATCTAGTG